>Ga0307984_1000316_pt1 | contig 21299 bp, 35 predicted proteins | sample EllFjometageno78_FD_203169 | JGI IMG/M metagenome (GOLD analysis project Ga0307984, IMG submission 203169) | Marine microbial communities from Ellis Fjord, Antarctic Ocean - #78 | ecosystem: Environmental > Aquatic > Marine > Unclassified | place: Southern Ocean | collected 2014-10-09
CATCAAAGCACAATATTAAACAAACAAGGGAAAGAAACTTTAACTCTAAATAGCGGTTATTACGAAGAGAACCATAATGAAGTGTTTGCACAGTTATCACTATCTGAAAAGGTTTGGATTACTTATAAGTCACAAGTGTTACCAATATCAATTACATCATCTTCTTTAGCCTTCAAAACTCAATTGAGTGATAAACTAATCAATTACACAATAGGGTGTGAGTTTGCTTTTGATAAGATAAACAACATTAGATAAATGCAAGAAGTTCAATTATACATTGAGGGAGAAAGAATAGAGTTATTTAAAGATGAAACAATTTCTTTAACCGATTCAATCAAGAACGCAAAAGATATAAGTAAAATATTTACAACTTTTAGCCAAGAATTCAATCTACCCGCTTCACCTGCTACTAATAAATTATTTAAGCATTACTATAATTATGATATAGTAGATGGGTTTGACGCAAGATATAAAGCAACGGCATTAATAAAATTAAACGGTGCTGATTATAAGCATGGAAAAATTAGACTTAATTCTGTAACCTTAAAAAATAATAAAGCACACTCGTATAAAGTTGTTTTCTTTGGTAATACCGTAACATTAACAGACGTATTTGGTAACGATGAATTAGATACATTAGATTTATCTGCGTATGACCATACTTATTCATCTGCGGTAGTTAAGGCAGGATTAACAACAGGACTATCCACAGGAGGTACAACGAGCACTAACAGGGATGTAGTATATCCTTTCATATCTCACACAGAACAGTTTGTTGTAGATGATACACCGACAGCAGGTAGTTTTCATAATTTTGGAGGTACAAATGGACTGGCGCATACAGATTTAAAACCCGCTATAAAGTTAAAGCATTTTATCACCGCAATAGAATCTAAATATCCAGAGATTGATTTCAGCGATGACTATTTTAATAGTGCTGAATTCTTAGAAATGTACATGTGGTTACACCGAGAGAAAGGAGCGGTAGTTTCTGGTAATTCTGTACAAAATTGGGTGTTAGATGAAAGCCAATGGACATTAGATTCAGGAACTAATGTGCTACCTATAACTTGGCAGGATGAAGATAATTATACTTTTCACTGGGTTGTAACACCTGTAAATGGAGCAGGTTTTTATACTGTAAAAGTTGACGATTATAGGGGGTCTGGAAATATTTATACTTCAACAAATAATTCAGGGAGAACTGTATTCACGTTTACAATAGAAAACGAGTATAATCCAAAACCTTACTGGTTGAATTTTACAATAGAAACATCTGGGGGGTTGTCTACCTTCTCATCAGACCTATCTATAAGTAAAGCATTTGAGGGTGTTACTGGTATTTATAGCAGTCCTTTATCTACTGAATCTACGGCGGGAAATATAGTAATATCAGAACAGGTACCTAAGATTAAAATAATAGATTTTTTATCTAACCTTTTTAAAATGTCAAATCTTACGGCATATTTAGAAAATGATATTATAATTGTTAAAACTTTAGATGATTATTATTCTACGGGTATAAATCACGATGTGACCAAATATATAGATGTCACTAATTCAGATGTTGGGAGAGCACTTCCATATAATGAAATTAGTCTAAAATATCCAACTCCAAAAACGCTTCTAATAAATAAAGCAAACGAAAAAAGTAATTTTGAATTCGGCAATTTAGACTATAAAGCGGGGGTTAATTTTGATGGTTCAAAATATAACGTAAAGATTGATTTTGAAAGAATGATGTTTGAACGCCAATCAAACCAAGATACAAAAGTATTAACTCAATTACAATGGGGGTGGTTTGTTGATAAAGATAGTAAGCCTATAATCAGCAGACCGTTAATATTTTATAATATAAACAGACCTTGTAATACAAATAATATTAAGTGGTTTGATGACACTTTAATCAATACAACATACAACGCGGCAAGTAACGTAATGCAAGATAATACGCATACGTTAAACTTTGGCGCAGAGACTGATGAATATACAGGTGTCTTAAATACAAATAGTCTATTTAACGAATATTACAATAATTACATTCAATCTATTTTTGATGTACGTGCAAGGATATTCAATTTTACTGCTAATTTACCGCTATCGCTTTTATTAAAATACAATCTAAACGACAAGTTTATAATAGCACAGAAAGCGTATAAAATTAATTCTATAAATACCGATTTACAAACGGGAAAAAGTAAACTTGAATTAATCACGTCACTTGCTGAAATACCTATTTCTGCGACTACTATTACATCAGCAGTTGAAGCGGCTCAATTATATGGGGCTTCTATAATATCAGCAAATTTAACTCAATTTGATAGTGTAAATTTAAACGCATCTTTAAGAGGTGGTTCGGTAATTTATGCGGTCATTAGTAGTTTAGCCGAGCAGAAAATAGATGTTTGGGTAGTAGCATTTTCAGACGAAGATACAGCAATAACAACGGGTACAAATAAAGTGGAATTTCAAATGCCAAATTACGCAACTACTTTAGAAGGTGTTTCATGTAGTTTTAAAACAGCACCGACAACATCTGCTATAACAATAGATTTATCAGAAGGTGGCACTTCGGTATTAAGTACAAAAATAACAGTAGATGCAACTGAAAAAACAAGTGAAACGGCTGCGACTGCTTCAGTTATTTCAGATAATAGTTTAGCAGCAAATGCTGTTATGACTTTAGACGTAGATTCAGCCGATAGTGGGGGCACTTCTTCAGGTGGTAAATTAATGATTTATTTTAGGAAAGCATGAGCACTTTTATAAACTCTTTTTGGGGTGGTGTTGCAATAACTCCAGTTGGCCATATGACTATTTCTACTACTTCAAGCAGTAGCACTTGGAGTCCATTAATTGTTTCAAATACTGGTAGTACTCTAACTTGGGTTGCTACTGGTGCGGCAACTCAAACAATTATAGCAGACGACCCTATTTTTGATTTTTCATTAAATACAACAAATGATATAATTAATATAGATGTTTATTTAGTATCTTCATTAACAACGTTAATTACAGATGGAACGGATATTACAACTATAAATTTATTTGAATGTACATCATTAGAGATATTTCAGTCACAAAATGATAATATTACAAGTCTGGATATTAGTAATAATTTATCTTTAAATACCCTTTCAATAAATTTAAACCCTTTAAATTATATAAGTGTTACTAATAATATTTTGTTAACATTCATTAATATAGGTTATGGTTCTAATATTACAGGATTAGATGTAAGTAATAATACCCTTTTAACTGGACTATTATTACATAATGGTAATAATACATTAGCAGACGGATTAGATGTAAGTAATAATACCCTTTTAACTTCATTATGGGTTAATGATTCATTAATACCATCACTTGACGTTAGTAATAATACACTTTTAAAACAATTATATTTTCAAAATACAGCTATGACAACTATACCAACAGGTATATCTGGATTAACAAGTTTAGAAAGGATTAATTCATTCGGAAATAGTTTTAGCTCTACTGAAACAAATACTCTCTTGGCTGATTTAGTAACCTGTTCAGTTACTAATGGATTTTTATATTTCACATCTAACGAAACAGGGCAAGGAATAACAGATAGAGCGACTTTAGTAACAAGAGGGTGGTCTATAACAGAATTATAAAAAAATTTAAAACAATAATAAAATGGGAAAAAGTAATTTACAAGAAACAGGATATTTAAAATTAGTTTATCAAAATATAGCATTGGCTAATATTGGAAACGCAGGTGGACTTTTACCAAGTTCAGCAGCAGGGAGTTTTTATGTTGCATTGTACACAGCAGCACCAACGGATGCAGATAGTGGCACAGAAGCGACCTATACGAGTTATGCAAGGGTTGCAGTTGTAAGGTCATCAGTCGGATGGACAGTTTCAGACAATATAGTGAGTAATGCTGATTTAATTACATTTCCTACAAATACGGGTGCAACTCAAACTATAACTCATATTGCAATTAGAACGGCTGCAAGTGGTGGAGATATTGTACATCACGGTCAATTAGTATCTCCATTAATTGTAATTAATGGTAATATTCCAAAGTTTGAAATTGGAGATTTTACTATAACTGAAAACTAAAAACATGGTAGTTTTAAAATTACTAAGTATAGACAATTTTTACGCGTCAAGTGAGGTGATAGAAATTGCAAAAGGAAAATATAAACTTCCAGAAAATATAAAAGAGGGAATCGAACAGATTAAACGCGCTTACCATGAAAAAAGAAATAATTGAGATTGATTTAAAAACAGGTAAGGCTATCGACAACGTTAAGAAGTTAGACACGTCTGTTAAAAAAGTTACCAAAAGCACAAAAGATGTTGATGTCGCAAACAAAGAACTTGGAAGCGGTTTAGATAAAATGACAGGGGGAGCAGTATCTAAATTCAAAGGTATGCTTTCTTCTATTAAAGCTGTTACAGGAGGATTTAATATCATGAAAGTTGCAATTATAGGCACTGGTATTGGTGCTCTATTAATTGCTATTGTTGCTTTAAAAGCTGCGTTTAGTAATTCAGAAGAAGGTCAAAATAAGTTCGCCAAAATAATGGGCGTTATAGGCTCGGTTACTGGAAACTTTGTCGACTTATTAGCATCTTTAGGGGATAAGATTATATGGGTATTTGAAAATCCTAAGAAAGCAATAAAAGATTTTGTTAAATTATTAAAAGAAAATATAATAAATAGATTTAATGGTCTTTTAGAATTAGTTCCCGCATTAGGTAAAGCGGTATCTCAATTATTTAAAGGCGATTTTGCGGGTGCGGCTGAAACAGCAGCCAATGCGGTTGCGAAAGTTGCTTTGGGTACTGAAAATTTAACAGGTTCTATAAAAGCAGCAGCCGATGCGCTAAAGAAATTAGGTGAAGAAGTTGCTGCTGATGCAAAAGAAGCGGCTAAAATAGCAGATAAAAGAGCTGTGGCTGATAAAATAGAGCGGGGGTTAATTGTAGAAAGAGCAAAAGCAGACAGAGATATAGCTGAATTACGTTTCAAATCAGAGCAAAGAGAAAAATTCAACGCAACTGAAAGAATAGCATTTTTGAAAGATGCATCTAAGATTTCAGAAGATATAGCGAATAAAGAAATAGCAGCTAATAGACTAAGATTAAACGCACAAATAGCTGAGAATAAACTTTCAGGAAGCACAAAGGATGATTTAAATAAAGTAGCTGAATTAAAAGCAAAAGGAATACAATTAGATACTGCTAAATTAAATCTACAAAAAAGATTACAAACTTCACTAACTACATTTCAAAATGAAGAAATAGCAGGAGCTAAAAAAATAACTGATGCAGCTCAAAAAGTAATAGATGATGCTAAAGTAATATCTGATAAAAAGATAGTAGATGATGCAAAAACAGAAAAAGAACGATTAGATGCTATTGATAAAATACAAGAAGATTATAAAATAAAAAAAGAAAATGATGATGCAGAAACTGAAATACAAAAAATAGAATTAGAGCAAACAAGGTCACTTGCGGAATTAGACAGGTTAAATGCTACCAAAGAACAAAAGGCATTAACTATTGCGTATTGGAATAATAAAATAACCGAACAGAATAAAAAAGATGGAGAAAAACAAATAGCAGACGAAACTAAAATAGCCGAAGCAAAAATAGCATTACAGCTTCAATTAGCGGGCGCGATAGGTAATGCTTTAGGGTCTATAAGTCAATTATTTGAAAGGGGCACGGCAGCAAGTAAAGCAGCCGCACTTGCTGAAATAGTTATAGGTACTGGAATAGGTTTTATTCAAGGGTTAGATATAGCACAGAAAGGAGCAAAAGCAACAGGACCAGCAGCACCGTTTGCCTTTCCTATATTTTATGCAACACAAATTGCAGCAGTATTAGGAGCAGCAGGAAAAGCAAAGAATATTTTAACACAAGTTAAAGGTGGCGGCGGTGGTGGTGCTAATATAGGAGGTGCGCCATCAATACCAAAACAAAAAGCACAAGCACCATCATTCAACGTTGTAGGTTCTGGCGGTACAAATCAACTCGCCAGTGCAATAGGTGACCAATCTCAAAAACCTGTTAAGACATATGTAGTAGCAAAAGAGGTAACTACACAGGCAGAGATGGATAGAAATATAGTAAAATCGGCTTCGTTTGGTTAAAATTGTTACAAAAATATAAATCAATTGTTTATTAAAAAAATATAATCATGGATAATATAGAAACTATCGAGTTGTTTATTGACGAGGAAAACTTAAATGATGGCATACAGGCTATTTCACTTGTGGAATCTCCAGCAATAGAAGAGAATTTTATTGCTCTAAATAAGCATAAAGTTGAATTTAAAACTATTGATAAAGAAAAGAGAATAATTATTGGTTTGGCTTTAGTTCCAGATAAACCTATTTACAGAAAGGTAAAAGAAAAAGAATTTTATATCACATTTTCGCAAGATACCGTTTACAAAGCATCTGAATTATATCTTAAAAGACTAAAAAATAACAATACTACTTTAGAACATGAAAAAGATATTAAAGGCGTTTCTGTTATTCAATCTTGGATTATTGAGGACCCTAAAATGGACAAAGCAAATCTTTATAATCTGAATGCAATAAAAGGTGCGTGGGTTGTGGTTATGAAGATAGACAATGATGCTGTTTGGAACGATGTAAAAGATGGTAAATATTTAGGTCTAAGTATAGAAGGATTTTTTAGCGATGAAAGCATTAAACAATCTGAAATTGTAGAAGATAAAAAAGTTGAAGATTTAACAGAATTAGAAGCAAAAGAATTGTACGATACTATTTTAAAAGTGTTAGGATAATTTGAATTTGTTACAAAATAACAAAAAGGTAGTTTATTAAAAGATATTAATATTAAACAGAAATTAATTATGAATCACAAAAAAATCTTGAATGATGTGAAAACTCTTTTAGGACTTGAAGTTAAGTTAGAACAATTAAAACTTGACAACGGTACTATTGTAGAGGCAGAAGCATTTGAGGTAAATGCAGAAATTTTTATAATTTCAGAAGAAGAAAAAGTGGCTTTGCCTATTGGCGAATATACACTTGAAGATGGTAGACAACTATCAATTCTTGAGGATGGAATTATAGCAGAAATTAAAGAGGCAGGTGAGGAAGCACCTGTTGCAGAAGAAGAGGTTGCGCCAGAGTTAGAAAAAGAATCTACTGCACCTAAGAAAATCATTGAATCAATCAGTAAAGAGATGTTCTTTGAAGAAATTAAAAAACTCAATGATAAAATTGATGGTTTACAATTATCAAAAGTCGAAGAGGTAAAAGAGGAGGTTAAAGAAATAGAATTATCTGAAGACGTTAAGCCTATTATTCCAAGCCCAGAATCTAAAGTTGATAAAAAGATAGTGAATCTATACTCACAAAAAAAATCAAGAACAGCACAGGATGTTGCTTTTGAAATGATAAACAAATTTAAAAACAAAAATAAATAATTATGGCAACATCAGTATCAATAACAAGCACTTATGCGGGAGAAGCAGCTGGAGGATATATCTCTGCTGCGCAACTTGCATCAAACACAATCCTAAACGGTGGTATTACCGTTAAACCAAACATTAAATTCAAAGAGGTACTTAGATTATTCTCTACGGATGGACTTGTTGCTAATTCAACGTGTGATTTTACAGACACAGCTACAATTACTACTACTGAAAAGATTTTACAAGTTGAGAATTTCCAAGTGAATCTTGAATTATGTAAAACTTCTTTTAGAAGTGATTGGGATGCTATGAGTATGGGAGCGTCTGCAAATGACAATATTCCAAGTACTTTCCAAGATTATCTTTTAGGATATGTTGCTGCTAAGGTAGCGGCTAAAAATGAGGCTACAATCTGGCACGGTGCGAATGCTACTGCTGGAGAGTTTGATGGTTTAGTAGTTTTAGCTACGGCTGACGCAACAGTTGTAGATGTTGTAGGTGCAACTTCAACAGCTTCTAATGTAGTTGCTGAATTAGGAAAAGTAGTAGATGCTATTCCAGCGTCTTTATTTGGAGACCCTGAATTAAAACTATATGTTTCTCAAAATGTAGCGAGAAACTATGTACGTTCATTAGGAGGTTTTAGCGTTGCTGCTACTTCAAACGCGGGTACAGATGGAAAAGGAACTCAATGGTATAATGGCGGAGCATTATCTTTCGATGGTGTGCCAATCTTTATCGCAAACGGATTGGAAGCAAACTACATGTTCGCTGCTAAATCTGACAACTTATTTTACGGTGCTTCAATGTTAAGTGACGAAAATGAAGCGACTGTTTTAGATATGGCTGACAAAGATGGTTCACAAAATGTAAGAGTAATTTTACGTTATGCTGCTGGAGTTCAGATTGGAATAGGTGCTGAGTGTGTTTTGTACACACCTGTTTAATAGAATCAATTAATCATAAGGCTTTAGATTGATTTTTAAAGCCTTTTTAAAACAAAAAAAAATATGTCATGTGCACTTAATGCTGGGAGATTAGAACCATGCAAGGATTCGGTAGCGGGAATTCGAGCAGTTTTATTCCTCAATTACGACGGAGATTTAACCGACACTTTAACGATTGTAGACGAAGAAATTACAGCAAATTCGGCTTTAACAACCGCGTATCGATATGAATTAAAAGGGGCAAACTCTTTTGATGAAGCAAATGAAAATAGCAGAGAAAATGGAACGTCTTTTTGGAATGGTACAGGAACTTTTGCTTTCAAAAAACAAAGTTTAGCATCTCAAAAAGAAATGAGATTATTATCCTATGGTAGACCGCACATCATTTTAGAATATTATAATGGTGATTACAGATTAATAGGCTTAAAAAACGGTGCTGAATGTGCTGTAAATACAGCTTCTGGTGCCGCAATGGGTGATTTTATAGGTTACAATGTAACAGCTACTACTACTGAGGCGACAATGGGTCTTTATGTAGCATCTTCTTTAATAGGTCATGCTTCGGCAGGATTTGCGATTACTGAGGGAACTTAATAGTTGAATTTTTAGTATTTATAGTAACCCTTATTATTAATTTGATAAGGGTTTATTATTTAGTACAGATATATTACTGCGAATAATCTATAACTATTTATAACAAAAAACTATATTTGTTGTTTATAGTAAAAGAATTATATGATAATTTTGAAACCAGTGTCAACTTCTCAAATAATAAAATTTATAGGCAGGGGCGAAGCGTGTACTAAATTAATATTAAGAGATGAACAAGATAATACAGAAACTACTATTGTAACTGATTTTAGTGTATCCTCTTATTACTTAGCGGCTTCTTTAGTATTTGACTTAAAGGAGGGGCGTACGTACAACTTAACGGCTTATAATAACACAGATATAGTCTATAAAGATAAAATATTATGCACGTCGCAAACTGAAAGCGATTATAGTATAAATGATGGTGAATACATAGAGCATTCAACTAATAACGATTACATAACACTATAACATGAGTGAATCAATCCACGTAGTAGGTCTGTCGAAATATACGACCCCTGAAATTAAAGAAGTACGGAACAAAGAATGGATTTTGTACGGTGAAGATAATAATTACTTTGATTATTTAATAAAAAGATATACAGGAAGTACTACAAATAACGCTATAATAAACGGTATTTCAAGAATGATTTACGGTAACGGAATAAGTGCTTTAGACGCCAACAGAAAGCCTGAATCATACGCTCAAATGTTATCTTTATTTAAGAAAAACGATTTAAGACGTTTTGCTATTGACCGTAAAATGTTAGGTATGGCTGCTTTTCAAGTGTCTTACGACAAAGGTCAGGTTGCTTTAGTTTCTCATTTTCCAATGAATACGTTGAGAGCCGAGAAGATGAATGAGAAAGGTGAGATTGAAGCGTGGTATTACCACCCTAAATGGGATGAATATAAGAATAGTGACAAGCCAGAGCGTATTACTTCTTTTGGTTTTGGGAATAAAAAAGGTAACGAGATATTTGTACTTGCTCCTTACGTTGCAGGATATTCATATTACAGTCCAGTTGATTATGTTGGTTCTTTAATTTACGCAAGTTTAGAAGAGGAAATTGCAGACTATTTAATGAATGACACGTTAAATAATTTCTCTGGTTCTAAGGTTGTGAACTTCAATAACGGTGTACCAGACAAAGAGAAACAACTACAAATTAAGAATGATGTTCTTAATAAATTAACAGGTGCAAGAGGTGAAAAAGTGATTATTGCTTTTAATTCTAATGCAGAAAGCGCAACAACCGTTACAGATTTACCGTTAAACGATGCACCTGCACACTACCAATATTTAGCAGACGAATGTAGAAATAAACTAATTGTAGGCCACTCTATTACTTCGCCAATGTTAGTTGGAATTAGAGAATCGGGTGGCGGTTTAGGAAATAATGCCGACGAAATAAAAACGGCTTCTTTACTTTTAGATAGTATTACAATAAAACCAATACAAGAAGAAGTATTGGAAGTGGTAGATATAATTCTATCTGTAAATAGTATATCTTTAAAGTTGTATTTCAAAACTATACAACCCCTTGAATTTTTAGATAATGAATCTGTAAAGCAATCTTTAAGCGCAGAAGAAAATAAAGATTTTAGCGATGAAGAGGGTAATGAAATGATAGATAATCTACCAAGTGAAGAAATTTCAGATGAATGGGAATTGGTAGATAAGAGAGATGTGTCTGATGAAAATGAAAATATAGAAGATTGGGCAAATAAACATATAAAATCTAAGCAAAATTTAATGCAAAAGTTTGCGGGGGTTATAAAAAGCAATCCAAACGCGAAGAGTTCTTTAGATAAAAGCATTTACAAGGTGAGGTATGAATATTCTCAAAAGTATTCAAGCGGGAAAAGTAGAGATTTTTGTGTTAAAATGATGTCGAGGTCAGATAGGGGTGTAAGATATAGAAAAGAAGATGTAGACCAAGCGAGTTTTAAAGGTGTAAATAAGAAGTTCGGACACAAAGGTAACTCGTATTCTCTATTTAAGTTTAAAGGCGGTGTTAATTGTGGGCATTTTTGGAGTGAAAACCTTTATAGGTTGAAAAATAAAACAGACGGAACACCTTATATAGATAAATCATTAAGTAGTTCTGAACAAGTTGATAGTATTAAAGGGTACAATCCTAAGCCTAAAGGTGAAAAAGACGCTAAAACAGCGCCTAAAGACATGCCTAATAATGGGCATCATCCAAATTATAATAAATAATGGCGAAAGCACTACTGGTTACGACCTCAGACATAAAGAAATACAGCGTTTTAAATGGCAATGTAGATAATGATAAATTTATTCAATACGTTGCTATTGCGCAAGATATACACTTGCAGAATTATTTAGGGAGTGACTTACTTGAAAAGTTACAGGACCTTTTACCTACTGATATACATCTACTTTTAAATTCAGAATATAAAACACTCCTAAATACCTATGTTAAACCTATGTTGATACACTGGGCACTTGTCGAAATGTTACCTTTCATGGCATATACTGTTTCGAATGGCGGTGTTTATAAGCACTCCGCAGAAAATAGTCAAGGGGTTGATAAAAACGAAATTGATTTTTTAGTTGAAAAAGAAAGAAATATCGCAGAGAATTATACAAAACGGTTTATTGATTTTATGTATTACAATAATGGAGATTATCCAGAATATACAAGTAATACAAACGAAGATATTAAGCCAGACAAACAAAGCAAATTTTCAGGATGGGTATTGTAAAAAATAAAAGAGGTCAATATAAGCCTAAAGACGAACACTTAGAAAAACTAATAATTTTTCTTAAAAAAATAAATAGTTTAAGAATTAAAAATATTTAATTAATGCCGTGAGGGCGTAAAACTCAAAATAATTATGAAAGGCTTTAAAACAATCGCATTTAACATTTTGTCAGGAATTTTATTAGTGCTAGAAACGCAAGGCATTACAAATTGGGGGTTAACTCCTGAATTATTAGCTACTATTTTAGTTGTCGGAAACTTTGGGTTGAGATTAATCACAACCTCAAAAGCAGGAAAACAATTATAATAATAAACTAAGCGCACCTACTCGCTTTTAAAAAATAAAATAATGGATATTGAAAGCAGAGAATTATTGAAAAAAATATTATTTCACATGGAGTCAGACCCTAAAATGGGTCATGTAGGAATCGCTGAAAAATTAGAGTTAATAGAAAAGCGAGTAGGTGTTATTGAAGGAAGGCATAAAGTAATTTATAGAGCGGGTGTCGTTGTCGGAGCTTTATTCACTTCTGCTATTGGTATTATTGTTAAAATAAAATTATTCTAATGAAATATTTTAAAGAAAAAGAGTTTTTAATGGATGGAGTTATTGTGTTCGATAAAATGGATTCAGACTTACTATACCGTTTAGACTTACTTAGAGAGGTTGTAAGCGAACCTTTATATATTTCTAGTAGTTACAGGTCTAAAGAAAAAAATAATTCAGTAGGAGGCTCTAAAAATAGTTTTCATCTTTTAGGTAGAGCAATAGATTTAGCATGTGTTGATGGTGCTTCTAAGGCAAAGATTATAAAATGCGCTTTAGAACTAGGATTTACAGTTGGAATTTCTAAAACTTTTATTCATATAGATAACAGAGATTCACAAATCGTATTCACATATTAATATGGAAGCATCAACAAAATCAATTATAGACTTAGCATTAGCAGGAATTAAATTCTTAGCCCCAAACGAAAATACCAAGCAAAGACAGTTGCGCAAGAATATAAGACTGGCTTTTAGGAATTACAATCGTATTTGCAAAGAGATTGAAAAAAACGGAATTTCTGCGGATGAAAAGAAGATGTTGGAGGAATTATTAAAATTATTAGTAAAATCTCAATATAAATTAATTGGATAAATAAAATAGTAACTCATTAACACAAAGCACTTTACAATTAGTAAGGTGTTTTTTTTTGCTCTAAATTAAAAATAAATGAAATAAAGTAGTTATATATAGTATATATATTATATCTTTGAAATATATTAACTTTAAAACTCATAAAATGAAGGGAGTAACACAAAAATTATTAAACAAAGTTTTAGATTCGGCTGATGTTCATCACGAAACTAGCGGAACTAGGATTGAGTATGATACCGAATCATTCCATTTAACTTCGGTTTTAGATAGTAACGAGTATCTTACTTACGATGCGTATGATTCAGATGATAACGAGGTAAAACTATCAGATGACCAACAAATAATAGTTTTTAATTTTGTAAAAGACTTGCAAGATGAAGAGGCTGAGAGAGTAGCAACACATAAAAGACATTTTTCAATAGGAGATAACGGAATTTAAAAATCAATAAAATGACTAAAACAATATTATCAACGGGAGTAATAGTGAAGCATAATCAGGAAGGTGTTGTAAAAGTATTTAGCCAAATCTTAAAAGACGAACCTATTTATAACGAGGTTACTTTAGACACCGCTTTAAAAAACCAATTAAAAAACCAATTAATTAAATTGCATAAATAATGAAAACAATAGAACTTACCACCAGAGAAGCAAGATTGATTAGAACAGCATTAGTTTGCTTAACAGTAGTAGACGAGAACAAACTATCAACTGAAGAAATTCAAGACATTGAAGACTTGTATATAAAAATAGTATTATAATGAAAAACTTAAAAGAACCATTACCAACTATGATAATGATACTAGTAGTATCATATCTAATTTATTTTACCTTAACTTTAAACTTTGACCAATAATGACACTACCAGAAAAAATAAAGAAATACGGATTGACTAAAGAAGATGTATTTAAACATCAACACTACACAATTATAACAAGAAGAGGCATTGAAAAAATACAAGCCTACGAAAATATTTCTATAAGATATGAGGTTGTAAAATGTGAAGAAAACTTTGCGGTATTTAAAGCGATAGGATTAAAAAAGGATGTTACAATAGAAACGTACGGAAGTGCTTTAAAAGGTGATTATAAGACAGGTAATTGCAATACATGGTATGTTGCTGAAATGGCAGAAAAAAGAGCCATGTCAAGAGCCGTTCTAAAAATCACAGGGTTTTATGAATTAGGAGTGTTTGGAGAAGATGAAAGCGAAGATTTTAAACAGAAAGTTGAACGCAAAGAAGCACTTACTATTGATAAGTTTGATAAAGCCAAACTGTTCACACCAGAGCAGATTCAAAAAGTTTTAGACACATTCAGAATGTCAGATGCACAAAGAAAAGATTTAAAAACATTAATATGAAATATCAAGGAATACAATTAAAAAATAAAGACGTTACAATTTCTTTAACAGAGCAAACAGTAGAGGTAATAGTTAGAGAGTGGTATCTAAACGGAATGATAACATCTATTTTACAAGATGAATCAGGATATGATTTAGAAGAATTACTTACAAGTGAGGAATCTTTACAGTTTAAAATAAAAACTAAAGGATTATGAGCCAAAAAGTAAGCATAGTATTAGAGTTAGAAGATAGGCGACAAAGCCACTTCTATGAAAAGAAAATAAGAGAGGATTTTAATGTAATAAGTTATGCGAATCTTCCAGACACATCTAAATTATACGAGGAGAACAGCACCTTTAAAAAGTTGGTAGCAAACGTAAAGAAGGCTCAATGGGCGCGAGATACATACATAAACGATAATAATTAAATCAAAATATGAAGAAAATAATTGATATTAAAGATACAGATATTCAACCTTTAAAAATATTAGCGGTTAAAGCGAATAAAGACTTGAAGAATTATATCCAAGATTTATTAACTAAACATATAAAAAATGGACTTAAATAAGATTACAAACATAGGTATAGATGGTATTGATTTTAACGACGCTTACGATTTTGTAGACGCTTTTATTTGTAGTGCAGACCTCGATGGTGTAAAAATGACAGATGACCAATTAGACTATCTAAATGAGAACCATTCAGATTTTGTTTATGATTCGGTTCTAAATTTCATACACTAATCGAATTAAAGACATTGTTAAAACGTGAGTGCGGTTTTATGGTGTACGAAAAGAACGGTGTAAAATTCTTAAAAGAAACTTCTAAGCAAACGAATGAAGAATGTAGTAAGTTCGTGGAGTGGATAAGAAACTACGCGAGTAAAGAAGGGTTATTTATACCGGATGCCGAGCAATACAAAGAAAATAAGTTTGCTATTGATAGGGATATTGATAATCATAAAATATACTTATGACACTAAGAGAAGAATTAAATAAATACTAACAAATCACAAATAAAGACCTAAGCCGCTATTTTTTATACACGTTGTTAGGCACTTTTAATTATGACAAGAGAACAAAAAAATGAAGTAATAGTAAGATTATTCGCAAAAGCAATGTTTTACGGTGACTGGAAATGGGAAACACCTAATGAAAGGGTAATAACTATGTTGATGCAAGATATAGGTATGCTTGGATTCAAAGATGAAGATGATATGATTGCTAAAACTAAAGTAAAGGAAAAACTTTATACAAAAGCAATTAAGTTAATTCCAAGCATACCGTGTAAACAAAGCGATAGTGAAACAGACCAAAAAAGCACAGAGTCTCTTATTTAGCGTAACTGTTCGGCTTGTCTATCGTATATATAGAAACAACCTCTTTCAATAACCTATAAACAAAACAAATTATGAACCTAAGAGAAGAGCTAATAAAATTCAACCAACACCTCCACGAGAAACTTGGTGTATTAGTTGACGTTCCGGTAGGTATATCAATTATTGAAGATGTAGACGAATATTTAAACCATTAAAACCAAAATTAATTATGATAACTCACAAACCATGCAAAGGGAACGGAAAAACAAAAGGACACGGTTGTGACATAATAACCGACGTTAGATTTAGAAAGTTTGGTTTATGTATGAGTTGTTACGCAAATTGGTTATACACTTCTAAAGACGGTAAGGATATGATTGCTAAGGCTACTTTAAAGGCATCTAAGCCACGTATAGAATTAAATAAGGCAATCTACTTAGATAAGAGTATAAAACGCTTACCGATAGTTTTAAAGCAAACTCAAATAGTATTTAATTCATATATTCGTGAACGTGATAAAAATAAGCCGTGCATATCTTCTGGATTTCCTTTAGGAGTTCAATATGATGCAGGTCACTGTTTTTCAGTAAAGCAATTTAGCGGGTTAAGATTCAATGAAAATAACGTACACGCTCAAAGTATTGGAGATAATAGATTTAAAGAGGGTAATTTTGAAAGTTATATTTTAAATGTAGAAAATAGAATTGGAACAAAAGAATTAAATAAATTAAAAGAACTTGCAAATAACGAAAAAAGAACACCAAAGAAATGGAGTATTGAAGAAGTAGAAGAAATAAAAAAAGAATATAAATTAAAACTTAAAAACATAAAATGAAAAATCCTATCGAAATACTAGAAGAACATATTTATTATATTAATCAAACAAAAATAAATTGTGAAAATAATGACAATACCCATGACCTTGCTGAGATAGTAAAAATAAAAAAAGATTTCAAGATTGCTATAATAGAATTAAAAAGGGTGTTTAAACTTAAAGGATTTTATAAAGATAGATATACAAGCGAGGTGTTAATATCTAAAAATATACCCCAAAAAGTAATACCAAAAGTAATACCAAAAGTAATACCAAAAATTACAAAAAAAGAGAAGGATGAAATTAATTTCAGAAGAGATAGGTCAGATATTATCCTAAAAAATGGCAAAAGAATAAAAAGATTAGGATTAAAGAATATTTGGGAATTGAATAAATAATACTATTTAATTAGATTTTTAATAAAAGTTTTTATAAGTTTGTGATGTGTTTAAACTTAGCGGTTTAATTCAATGAGGTTTCTACATTCCTGCACATTCTTTTTTTTAATGTAGATAAGATAAAATGTAAAATTATGGCACAAGATAAAAAATCATTTATAATGTATTGCGAATGGTTAGAAACATTTGAAGAACTTACAGACGAAGAGGCTGGGCGTTTAATCAAGCACATTTTTAATTATGTCAACGATACAAATCCAGAAGCACCAGACAAATATACTAAAATGTGTTTTATTCCTATTAAACAAGCTTTAAAAAGAGACTTAGTTAAATATGATAGATATATTAGTAAACAAAAAGTTAATGGGGCAAAGGGTGGGCGACCTAAAAAAACCCAAATAACCCAACCCTTTATTTCAAAACCCAAAAAAGCTGATAATGTTAATGTTAATGTTAATGTAAAAGATATAACTACTATAACTATTAATATGCGAGAATCGGAATTTAAAAATTCCTTACAACCATTTTTAAAAGACTTTGGAAAAGATGTATTAAACAAATTTTATCTATACTGGACTGAAAAGAAACCTAGAGGTAAAAAGATGAGATATGAAATGGAAAAGACTTTTGATATTGGCAGGAGATTAGAACGATGGAATAGTAATAACTTTAACACAAAATCAGATAAAGATGAAAAGCGAAAAAAACTTGAGCAAATCACCGCAGCAATTAACAACGGAAAAATTAGACAGTAAAATAGAAATCCAAAAGAGTTTAGCCTTCGCGATGCAGAGGTGCGATTCTTTAGATTTAAACGCTTTACTATGCGCTAATGATATATTTAACCAGTTTAACGGTAAACTATCCTTAGAACGCATTAAAATAGCAATTAGGAACGGTTCAATGGGTAAGTATGGAATCAATTATAAACTTACAACGCAAGTTATAAGTAATTGGATTTATAAATTTATAAACGAATAAAACAAACTAAAAATATAAAATTATGGCAGTAGATTTATTTGGACAAGAAATTATTGAAGATGTACTATTACGTGACAAGTTTATAGAACCACCATTTAGCGTATTAGACACAAAACAAGGTAATTGGCAAAGGCGTAAACGAGATTGGCAAAGAATAGGAATGAAAAGCGAGGTTGGCAGGGATAGTGTTGTTATAAATATGGACACGACTAAAAAAGAGAAAAACTCTGCAAAATATGTATCTATTTTTGACCCTGCTCTATGTGAGGTTTTATATAATTGGTTTTGCGTAGATGGTAAAGAGATTTTAGACCCATTTGCTGGTGGTTCTGTTCGTGGAATAGTAGCAAACTATTTAGGTTTTAAATACACAGGAATAGATATAAGGCAAGAACAAATTGACAGCAATAGAGAACAAGGTTTAGATATTTTAGACGTTGTAAACCAACCTAATTGGTATGTAGGTGATAGCAATGAAGTGTTAAACGGATTTACTAAAGAATTTGATTTTGTTTTTAGTTGCCCACCTTATGCAGATTTAGAAGTTTATAGCGATTTGGAAGGTGATATTTCTAATATGACTTATATTAACTTTATGAAAGCGTATAAAGAAATAATTGCAAAGAGTTGTAAATTATTAAAAAGTGGTGGTTACGCTTGTTTTGTAGTTGGTGAGGTTCGAGATAAAAAAGGGAACTATATTGGTTTTGTTCCTGATACTATTAATGCTTTTCGTAAATGTGGAATGAATTTTTATAACGAAGGTATATTATTAAATGCAATTGCAAGTGCAAGTATGAGAGCAAACGGAAATATGAAAACACAAAAATTAGTTAAGGTACACCAAAATATTTTAATATTTAAAAAACCGTAAGCAACAAATAAAAATATTTTAATATGAAACCATTCCAAATAATAGAAGACCAAAAGAAAGTAATTGAGCAATTAAAATATAAATTACAATTCTCTAAAGATAAAGTAAAAGATGCTAAAACTATAAACACTTTGATAAATACGGTTAATGGTTTTGATTCGATGCTAAAAGAAAAGTATTTTACAGATACCATAGAAACTTTTTTATACTCAATAATCAAAGAATGGTTTATGATGCGCAAGGTGTACGATGGCTCTCCAATTCCTTTAGTAGAAGTGTGTAAAGATATAGACTTTGATATTTTAAACGGTTCTAAACAGAAGAAACTAGAAGTATTAAGCATCTTGAAAATGCACGAGTTAGCGCATAAAGTAGAAAATAAAACCGTATTCGATAAAAATTATACTAACTTTGACAAACTACTAACAGACCTTATAAACGAATTTAAAGTACAAATCTTATGGAACAAATAAACCTTGACGATATAGAAAACCTATCTTCTGGAATAGATTTTAATAAAATGAAACAGGAGGCTTTTGTAGATGTAAATCAAAAGTTATCACACCCGCCAGTTGCCTTGAGTATTGGCTCACACGAATACAAAGGCGAATCAATACCAAACGCTTACGGTACTTTTGGAAACTTTAGTTGCATAGTTGGAGCATCAAAGGCGCGTAAATCCTTTTTTAAATCGCTTATAATGGCAGCATACATTGGAGGTAAAACAAATACATTTGCACCAGACTTTAAAAGTCATAGAGTTGATTCAAGTTTTGTTTTAGATTTTGATACCGAGCAAAGCGCATACCATTCTCAAAGAGTATTTAAAAGAGTTTGTGATTTGGTTGGATGTAACGCTGCTTTTTACAAACCATTCTCTTTGCGAAAATACACGTTTAGAGAGCGTTTAGAATTTATTGAATGGTGTATGTTAGAAAGTGACTTTAAGTCCAACATAGGGCTTGTGAGTATCGATGGCTTCGCTGATTTAGTTGCAGATGTAAACGATTTAACGCAATGTAATGAATTAGTACAGAAATTATTATCATGGACTGATATTTCCCAATGCCATTTAACGGGAATATTGCACACAAATTTTGGAAGTAATAAAGCGACAGGACATTTAGGGTCAGCAGTAATGAAAAAAGCGGAAACGGTTTGTGTTTTGGAATATGGACAAGATGCTACAACGGTAAAATTCTCTTACACAAGAGGTTTTCCGATAGATGGCTTTGATTTTACAATAGGTAGCGATGGGTTGCCAAGAACAAAAGAATTAACTCAATCTTTATATTAGATTAGATATAACCGTTGTCCAGCATTACGCAAGTCCTTGTGGGAAAACTAAAATTAAATATTATGAAACAATCAAGAAAAAAACTTATCAAAAACCTCTACACTCGAGAAATTTATTATTATCAGTTAAAAATTAAAAAAGAATTTCCTAAACTATTTATAAGTGAAAAATTAGATGCTGGAAAATGGTACACATTAGATGAAGTTGATGTAGAATTACTATTTTGTTTTAGCGGTAAATTGGGGAACAATACTCAATATGGATTCTGGCGTGGTGAAGATTGGTCAAATCGTCTTGGTTTACATGAAGAAGATTTAGAAAATTGTAAATTAGCTACTGAGATGGAATTAGAAAAAGCTTTTATAAAAGAAGCTGAAAAAAGAGGATATGCTAAGGGTAATTTTAAATGCTTATATCTTAAAGAGTTTGTTTCGGGTAGTTGTAACGTAGGCTTCTCACTATCGGAAAATCTATTTTGGAGCGAATATGGTTGTTGTTTTCATAATGGAGAATGGGCTGAGATTATAAAAGAAACAATAACTAAAGAACAGGCGGAAAAAGAATTAGGTAAAACAATAATTTAATAAATCACATAATAAATAGACTATAATGGAAATTTGGCACATAAGTAATATACCCGATGTTATATCTAAGGCTTGCAACTTTTATATGAGTGGAATGGATACCTCTGGGAAATGCAGTAACTGTGGCAAACTAGAACATTTGCATTAGACATAACGGGTTATTCATGGCGCATTGCGATTTTGATTAATTAATAAATTTAATAAATAAACAGACATGTATATAGACGAAAAACTTATTAAAATACTAGAGCCGCATCTAGGTGAAACCATAGATGTTAGTTATGCTATAAGCCTTGTAAAAACCATAACAGAAGAGTACGGGAAAGTCAATACACCCGATGTTGTGAGTACGCTGTGTGAGTGTGGAGGAAATAAACAATATAATTTTAAAACAAACGGAATCATGAGAGAAATAAAATTTAGAGGACTGCGATTAAAAAAAGACTATAATTCAAGTTTTCACGATAGTAAGTTTAAGTTTGGTAATCTGCTAAATAATCAAACAATAGGAGAGGTGGGTTCTAATTTAGATTCATACGAGTATGCAGACGTTATTCCAGAAACAGTAGGTCAATTCACAGGATTAAAAGACAAGAACGGAAAAGATATTTATGAAGGGGATGTGATTTACTCGCCACAACATAATCCTGAAAAAATGGAAGTAAAATTTATTGAAGGAGGGTTTTGTATGGATTTGGGGGGTGCTAATTGTCCTATTGATATAAATCATTTTTATTCTTCATCAGGAGTAAAAATCGAAGTAATAGGAAACATACACGAACAAATGAATTAACACAATCTTTATATTAACTAAAAACAAATAATATAATTATGAAGTATAAAGATT
>Ga0307984_1000318_pt1 | contig 21264 bp, 30 predicted proteins | sample EllFjometageno78_FD_203169 | JGI IMG/M metagenome (GOLD analysis project Ga0307984, IMG submission 203169) | Marine microbial communities from Ellis Fjord, Antarctic Ocean - #78 | ecosystem: Environmental > Aquatic > Marine > Unclassified | place: Southern Ocean | collected 2014-10-09
TATATGGGAGAAGACGCTACAAAAAAATTAAAAATACCTAAATATTTAACAGATGAATTACCGGTACCTACAAATGAATAGAAAAACTAATACAGCATTAATAGCATTACTTGGTACAATACTAATGGGTTTAGCTACCTGGACTTTAGTCACACTTATAGAACTTCAATTAATAGTAACCATGATTCAGTCTGACTTGATGTCTATTGATAAGCAATTCGGAAGGGTTTACAATTTCATCGATTCTGTTAGAGGTAAATAATGAAAATTTCTAGAAACTTTAATCTTCAAGAGCTTATTAAATCGGACACTGCTGTCCGTAAGGGTATAGATAATAATCCTAACTCAGATCAAATAGCAAAACTAAAACTACTGTGTGATAATATTTTACAACCTGTCAGAGATCATTTTGGTCCTGTAGTAGTTACTAGCTGTTATAGATCCCCAGAGTTATCAGTTGCAATAGGTAGTTCAGTTAATAGTCAGCACTGTGATGCAGAAGCCGTTGATTTTGAGTGTCCAGGAGTAGATAATGCAGAACTTTGTGATTGGATTTATAAAAATCTTAATTTTGACCAAATGATTCTCGAGTTCTACAAAAAAGGAGAACCTTCAAGTGGATGGTGTCATTGTAGTTATATCGAAAATAAACCTAGGAAGCAGTTCTTGCATGCCTTTAGAGAAGATGGTAAAACTAAATATAAACCAATTTTAGGAAAAGCAGTAGATTTATAATGGCAATAACTAGAGCGTCAATGACCAAACAATTAGAACCGGGTTTAGGTAGTAGTAATAAAGGTTGGACTAAAAAGGAAAAAGCAGAATTTAAAAAGGTATTGGTTAAAACTCATGGTAAAATCTACAAACCCAATAGCCAAAAACCTAAGGTCTAGAACTTACCGCTCTCAAGTGGTACAATCAAAGAAGTTGTACAACCGCAAAAAGGAGATGTTATACACTCTCAAAGCGGCCGCTATAAATAAAGGAGAAACAAATGGCTAAATCAAAAGGTCCTTGTTGGGACGGTTATGAAATGATTGGAATGAAGTCTAAAGGTGGACGTAAAGTTCCTAATTGTGTACCTAAAAAATCAAAAGGTGGAGAGATGGAATATAATGGATCTCTAATTAATTCAGAAATAGACGGAGTTACTTACAATAATAAATCATATGAGGATTACTATAAGGATATTCTGTAGTGAAAAAAAATAAACTTAAAGTTAAAAAGCTTAGAGGTGGTGGAATGGACATGGGTAATGCAGCCAATCAAGCCGCTAGCGCTGCTATAGGTAACGCAGGAGCAACTGCTGCAGCAAATACAGGTAATGTAAATCTAGGAGATACAGGACCTCAAGGTAGTGAGTCAATCACTTCTTTTAAAGATAATTATTTAGCTAATTTTAGAGCAAGAGGTAAGGGAAACTTTATCCCTGGAGCTCAAATATTAAATACTTTACAAACTGTTAGAGACACTAATGCAGGTAATAAAGCTATGGGAATAAAATATAAACCTCCTGTTGAACAACAAGGAAGTGATTCAGGTCCTATGGTTTGTCCTCCAGGACAAGTAATGCAAGGGGGAACTTGTGTTCAAAGACTTTCTAAAGGAGGAGAGTTTTCTTTTAATAAAGTAACTCAACAAGATTATTATAAGGATGTACTGTAGTGAAAAAAGAAAAAATGTTACTTGGTGGATTATTAAGTGCTGGCATTAGATATGGAGTTAAGAGATATGCTAAAGCTAGTGGTAAAAAACTTATTGATTTAACTAAAGGACAATCTACAAAATTAGGTAAAGCAGATAAAGTTGAGGCTATAAAATTGCATGGTGCTACAAAATTATCTAAATTAGAAAAAATTAAATTAAATTATTATAAGGATATATTATAATGGCTACTTCAGGAACAACTAGTTTTAATTTAACTATAGAAGAAATTATAGATGAGGCATTTAACAGATGTGGAGTACGACCTAACTCTGGAAATGATTTAAGAAAAGCAAGAAGAAATTTAAACGTATTGTTTTCTGACTGGGGCAATAGAGGGGTTCATTTATGGAAAGTTGAATTAGATGAGATAGCTCTTGTTGCAGGACAAGCAGAATATACTTGTAATTCAGATGTAAGTGATGTCTTAGAAGCTTTTGTTTCAACTACGGGAGGAGGAAATGATACAGCTAATACTCAAGATGTGTCTTTAACTAAAGTAGATAGATCTAATTATGCTGCTCTTCCTAATAAACTAAATCAAGGTCAACCTTCTCAATATTACGTTGATAGACAAACCACTCCTAAAATTTATTTATATCAAGCACCCGATGCTTCGACTTATACTTATGTAAAATTTTATGTAGTTAAAAGAATTGAAGATGCTGGAGCTTATTCAAATAATCCAGATGCGGTATTTAGATTTTTACCGTGCATGATTGCAGGGCTAGCTTATTACCTGTCTTTTCAATATGCAGCAGATAGAGTGCCTCTTTTAAAACAAACTTATGAAGATGAAATGATTAGAGCTTTAGATGAAGATGGTCAAAGAACTTCTTTATATGTTTCGCCAATGACTTACTTTGGAGATGGAGTATAATGTCTTACGCTCAAGGTAGAAGATCAATGGCAATATCTGACCGTTCAGGTCAGGCGTTTCCATATAAAGAAATGGTTAGAGAGTGGACGGGAGCTCTTGTCCATACTTCAGAGTTCGAGCCTAAGCATCCACAGATAAGACGTAAAAGAGTTGTTGGAGATGCTATAGCTTTACAGAATCCTAGAGCACAAGATTTTACATTTAAATCGGGGGGAACTAGGTTTACTACAATAGATTTAACTTTACCGGGACTATTTGCTTTTAATTCAAATGGAATGCAACCAGACGATGGTGCTGCTCAAAATAGAGCAAGACAAATAGGAACTCAAATAGGGCAAATAACAGTGGAGATTTCATAATGGCAATTAGTTACACAGATTTTTTAGCTCAAATAAGAAGTTATACAGAAGTAGATTCTAATGTATTAACGGATACTTTAATTGATCAATTTACTACTAACACAGAATTAGATATTGCGGGTAAAGTAGATTATGATGATTTAAGAAAATACTCAACTGCTAGTTTTATCTCTGGTCAAAGATATATATCTTTACCTTCTGATATGCTTGTTTTAAGATCTGTACAGACTATTATATCCGATACTAGAACTTTTTTAGAAAAAAGAGATACTAGTTTTATCTCTGAATATAATAATGATGGAGCTACAGGCTCTCCTTTATATTATGCAAACTGGGATGAGAATAATTTTTTAGTAGCCCCAACACCAGATGCCACGGCAGCAGCTGGACAAGTTCAAATTAATTATATTAAATATCCCCCTCATTTTACGAGTTCTAACACTACTTACTTATCTACCTACCAGCAATCATTACTATTGTACGGAGTTTTAGTAGAATCCTTTGCTTATTTAAAAGGACCTGCTGATATGTACAAACTGTATTCAGACAAGTATAATGAACAAATACAATCTTTTGCTTTACAACAAATGGGCAGAAGACGTAGAGACGAATACACCGATGGAGTGCCACGAGTTAAAGTGTCCTCTCCATCACCATAAAAATTATAAAATAGGAGAAAAATTATGGCTATTACTACAAATGCAATCACGAACTCTTTTAAAGAACAAACTTTTCAAGGGCTACATAACTTTGCCGCAAGTGGCGGAGATGTTTTTAAATTAGCACTATACACAAGTGCGTCAACTATCGGAGCTGATACTACTTCATACGCAGTAGGTGTTGGTGGACAAGTTGGAGACAGTGGACAATACGCAGCCGGTGGCGGAGCGCTAGTTAACGCTTTAGTTTCTGTAAATGGAACTACAGCTTTTACTGACTTTAATGATTTATCATTCACTGGAGTTACATTAACAGCAAGAGGAGCTTTGATTTACAATACATCTGAAGCTGCTAAATCTGTATGTGTACTTGACTTTGGTGGGGACAAAACTGCAACAGCTGGAACATTTACTATTCAGTTCCCTAATGCAAACGATACTCAAGCGATTTTAAGAATATCGTAATCAAGGACTTAAAATGATATGGCTACTGGATGGGGTAATAAACTTTGGGGCGAGGATGCTTGGGGCGACCTAAGTGATGTCTTCACTCAACCCAGTGGCCAATCATCTACATTAAGCGTTGCAGGAGTAACTACTACTGCAGATTCCAACATAACGGTAAGTGGTATTCAACTTACATCTACAAGTGGAAATACATTTGTAAGATTGGATGCCGAGGTTGACATTTCAGGTAATCAAGCATCATCAAATATTGGAACAACTGAAGCTATAATTGATCATCAAATAGTTTTAACTGGTCAGCAACTTTCTTCATTAATAGGAACTATAATTGTCGAGGGTGTAATCCAAATAGGTTGGGGAGGAGACACTTGGAGCGAAAATGAATGGGGCGATCTTTCGGGGTCTAAACCAATTGTTGTTGGACAACAACTAAATTCAAGTATTGGAACTTCTACTGCACAGGCAAATGCTGATATAGTTGTATCAGGGATAGCTGCTTCGTATATACTACCGGGAGTAGTTGCAGGTGCTTCAGTTGAAGTAAGTCCTAGTGGAATTTCTTTAGCTACAGCGATAGGTGTTTCACTCACAGAAATAGGTGTCGCTATTACAGGAATAGCTGCTACAGGAGGAATTACCTCAGTAACTATAACTGAACAAGGATTAATAGGTTCAGGTTGGGGAAGAGATCAATGGGGATCTATGCAATGGGGCGAAGCTTACTCTGTAATAACAGGTTCTGCTTCTGCACAAACTGCAATTGGTTCAGCGTCTGCATTCACTGATGTATCTATATCAGTTCAAGGTCTTGCTTTATCTTCCAATATTGGTAATGAGGAATCATTTACTGATGTAATTGTAACTCCTAATGGAATTTCTTTAACAGGTTCGATAGGGGAAACTCAAGCTTTAACTATTCAAGGTACCGGACTTTCTACGGGAGTAGGTTTAGTAGATATTCAAGCAGGTGGAAACATATTTATTCAAGTAGATGAACATACTCTTGATACAGGAATAGGTTCAGTAAATATAGAAATTGCCGTAGAAATATTCCAAGAAGGAATGCAACTTAATACATTTATTGGTGATGGGGAAGCCTTTATTGATGTAACTGTATCTCCTGCGGGTATAGCTTTAGCTATAGCTCAACAAGAAATTGTAGTAGATCTTAATACTCCAGTAGATGTGACAGGTAGTAGTTTAGCTATTGCAATAGGTGATGAGGAAGCCTTTACTAATGTTACTGTAGAAGTTACTGGAACATCTATGACATACGCTTTGGGCGATGTTATTCCAGAAAGTAAATATTCAGTAGATGGGATACCTTTATCTGCAGCAATAAATTCAGTAACTATTAATGCTAGTGCTGTAGTGACTCCTACAGGCATAGGCTTGACAATTACAGCGGCTAACCCTAATATAATTGCATGGGCTGAGGTGGATGTAGGTACAGAAGTTACCTGGACACCTGTTGATCTAGCAGCTTAATTATAGTAATATTGTAATATATAAAAACAGGAGCATAAAATTTTATGACATCAAGTTATTCAGATCTCGGTTTAGAACTTATGGTGACTGGCGAAAACGCTGGTACATGGGGAGATAAAACAAATTCTAATTTAAACTTAATTCAACAAGCAATTGCGGGTTATCAAGCTGTAACGGTAAACGGTACAGGAGCGACTACTTTAGCAATGACTGACGCAACAATTTCGAATGCAAGAAACCAAATTTTAAAACTATCAGGTACAATTACAGGTAACATAACTGTAACTGTTCCAGATTCTATTGAGAAATCTTACATAGTATTTAACTCAACAACTGGAGCACATACAGTACAATTTAAAACTGTTTCAGGAACAGGTCCAACTTTTGCTACAACTGATAAAGGAACAAAACTTGTTTACGCAGATGGAACTAATGTTGTAGACACAGGTTTTTCATCAGCAGGTATTGATGCTGTTGTCGAGGATACTTCTCCACAACTAGGTGGTGATTTAGACGCTAACGGAAACAATATTTTAATAGATAGTGGTAATTCAATTAATGATGAAAACAATTTAGAACAAATTAAATTTTCAACTACTTCAACAGCAGTAAATGAATTTACTGTTAAAAATGCAGCTACAGGTAATGCACCTGATTTACAAGCAACAGGTGGTGACACTAATATTGATTTAAATTTAACACCAAAAGGTATTGGTAGAACAACTTTTAATGGTCAAGGTAAAATTGAAAGTGTTGCAGAAAAAGTAACTACGGCTGCAGTTGCAGCTACTGGTACAGTTGCTTACGATGTTCTTACACAAGCAGTTTTAAACTACACAACTAATGCTTCAGCTAACTGGACATTAAATGTCAGAGGAGATGGATCTAATTCATTAAACTCAATTATGGATACAGGTGAGTCAATCACAATAGCTCACATTGTTTCACAAGGTGGGACAGCTTATTACAATAATGCATTTCAAATTGATGGGTCAAGTGTTACTCCAGAGTGGCAAGGTGGGTCAGCTCCTGATGCAGGTAATGCAAGTTCATTAGATACATATTCATATACAATTATAAAAACAGCAGATGCTACATTTACTGTATTAGCATCACAAACACAGTTTGCATAAGGAGATATAAATGCCTTTATTAGCTACAAGAGCAGCAGGTTCAGCAAGAGGATTTGGATTTGCTGGAGGTAGTTTAAAATTTATGATTGCAACTGGTGGAACTATTACTCAAGATGGATCCTATCAAGTACACACATTTACTTCAGGTGGAACATTCGAAGTAACTCAATTAGCAACAGACCCTGCTAATGACGTAATTCAATATTTATTATCTGCCGGTGGCGGCGGAGCAGGAAGCAATGGATCTAGTGGTTTATGGGGAGCAGGAGGTGCGGGTGGTTGTAAAACTGAATCTGGCCGACCTGTATCTGCAACAACTTACCCAGTAAGTGTAGGAGGAGGCGGAGGACATGGCGGTGCTGGTGGTTCATCTTCTTTTTATAGTCAAACAGGTAATGGCGGAGGTCGAGGCGGCGGACAAGATCAAGGTGGAGTATCGGGTGGTTCTGGCGGTGGCGGCGGTATGGGCTCAGGCTCAGGCGGTGGCGGCGGTCAAAGTGGCTTTGGAAATCCAGGCGGTTCTGGCGGAAGTGGTTGGTCATATTCTGGAGGTGGCGGTGGTAAAAATGGTGGCGGCGGAAGTAGTCCTAAAGCTGGTGGAGCAGCATTACCTTCTTCAATCTCAGGATCAACTGAAAATTATTCAGGTGGTGGCGGCGGAGCACCTGGTGGGCCTTCAACTAGCTGTATTGCTGGAAAAGGACAAAATGGTGGATCAAGTTCTCCAGGACAAGCGGGAAGAGTTGTTATTAGATATCAATATGCGAAATTATAATTATGGTTTATTTTATAGAAATTAACGATTCAAATATAGTAGTTGACCTAACTATTTGGGAAGATAGTATTTTAGGAGATCCTTCATCAGAACAAAATGGAAAAAATTATTTAGCTAATTTTTTTAGTAAATCAGCAGACAAGTTTGTACAAGCTTTTCAAGATGGAACTAGAAAACAATATCCGGGAGTTGATTGTACGTGGGATGCAGCAAATAATGTTTTTATTTTACCAAAACCTTTTACGTCTTGGACACTAGACCCTAACTATGATTGGCAACCTCCTGTAGCAAATCCAAATACTGAAGGTTATGAAACAAGGTGGAATGAAGGTTTATTGACTTGGGATGGTTTAAAACTATCTGATAATACAGAATGGGTATGGAATACTACTACTAACGAGTGGGATTCAGTATAATCATTGTAGTTTATTTATTTTTATTATATAAATATAATAGAAATTATGAATTTAAAAAATACTTTTTGGTTTTTTGAAAAAGCTTTAACACCAGAATTTTGTGATAAAATAATAAAATTAGGTATTAAAAAAAATCCTAGTTTAGGTGTTATCAACAAATATCAAAATAAAAAAATTACTTCTAAAGATTTAAAAGATTTAAAAAAGACTAGAAATTCAAATACTGCTTTTATAGATGATGCAGAATTATATAAAAAAATAGATGAACTTTTTTTAGTTGCAAATCGTAATGCTGGTTGGAATTTTGATTTTAACTATTATGAATCGACTCAATTTACTGTTTATAAAAAAGGTCAACATTATAATTGGCATGCAGACAGCAATGGTGAAACATATTCAATAGACAGTGGTCCAAGTTTTAAAGGGAAAATTAGAAAACTTTCTGCAACAATAGCTTTAAATGATTCTAAAGAATATAAAGGAGGTGATTTTTTAATTGATGATTCAAATCCTTTAAAGAAAAAAATATATAAAGTGCCGGCATTAAAAAATAAAGGTTCTGTTGTTGTGTTCCCATCACATTTACACCACAAAGTATCTCCTGTTACAAAAGGAACTAGATATTCTTTAGTTATATGGGCATTAGGTTTTCCATGGCGCTAGTAAAATATAAGATAATTAAAAAGGCTATTACTAAAGACCTTGCTGAATTTTGTTTTAACTATTTTAATTTAAAAAAACAAGTAACAGATAATTTATTTTCAACTAATTTTTTACCCAAAGATACTACCTTGTTTGGAACTTATGACGATCAACAAGTACCAAATACATATTCTCATTATGCTGATTTAGTGATGGAAACTTTATTATTAAAGTGTCAAGAAAAAATAGAAAAACAAATAAAAATAAAAATACAGCCTTCTTATTCTTATGCACGAATATACAAAAAGGGGGATGTTTTAAAAAAACATAGAGATAGATTTAGTTGTGAGCTTTCAACTACTTTAAATCTAGGGGGATCTCCATGGCCTATATATCTTAAAGATAAAAAAACAATTAAAGTTGATCTAAAACCAGGGGATATGTTATTTTATAGAGGTTGTGAACTAGAGCATTGGAGAAATAAATTTCAAGGGAGTAATTGTACTCAAGTATTTTTACACTATAATCAATTTACAAAAGATTCAATATATAATATATATGATGGAAGACCAATGCTGGGATTTCCATCAGAATTGAAAAAAATATGAAAATAAAACTATTACAACCAAAACTACATACTTCTCCTTTTTCTTTTTTCTTTAGATTTTTTATAGGTATTAAAAAAATAAAATCTAAAATAACTAATATTGATGATGATTTTGAATTTGAATTAAGAAAAGTTTTTACAGAATATTGCACAGCGATAAAAATTGTTCCTGAAACATGTTATTATCAAATAACTAAAAAATCTAGTAAAGCTGATATCAATGAATGGTCTTATTTAAAAGGTGTACTTAATTTAGACAGTAATGGCGAAACAATATTTAAAACACCTTTTACTTTTAATGGTAAGTATTGTGACGTTAAAATTAAAAATAAAAAAAATCAAGTATTAATTTGTGAAGAAAATTTAAATGTTCAAACAAAAGGAAAAAATATTTATTTTAATTTATTTTTTCATAAAAACCCAAAACATAAAAAGGGTAAGTTATTAATTGATTTAAGTTCTGGTGATTAATTAAAAGTATAAACTAGAACTACTCTCCTACCTTCTTTAGGTGAAATGCCAACATGCCAGCACTTAGGGAAACTAACAGCTCTAAATTGTTTTGATTTTATTTTTTTTATTATTGTTTTTTTATTGTCTTTAAATAAAATAGTTTCACCTTCTTTGTTATCTGTTAGATATATAAGTAAATGATTATAATCACACTCATGATCAATATGCATAAAAGATTTATTTTTTTGAGCAAAATTAGTATTAATGCAACATCTAAGTATTTTTTTATATTTGATTTTATTTTTTTTACAAAATTTATTTAATAGTGAGATACAAAAAGAACTGAGATAAGAATTGTGTCTACCTCCTTCTTCTATTCTGTCAATTACACTATGAGAATAAAACCAATAACCATCTCCTGAAACAGCATCTTTGTTATAATACCAAGGGAAGTCATATTTTAAAATTGTATCGTCTATATAATTTATTTCTTTTTTACTTAAAAAATTATCTGTAATTAAAATTGGATATTTCATTTTTTTTAGTTACTCCCTCTTTCCATAAATTTATGTTCCATGTTTCCCATTGAGCATATTCAATATCGTTATTAGTTATGCTTCTTAAATAAGATTGTTTTTTATTTTTCATATTCTTTAAAATTAAATCTAAATCTCTACCTCTATTATTTTTTGAAAGTTTTTTAGCATATGTCCAAAAAGGTGTATTATAAGTTGAGCCAGTTTCATAGTGCCATAAAATAAAGTTTTGTATTTTAGTAATATAGTCTTTAATTCTTTTAGTGGAATGATCTAAAGTACATGTTTTATCTATAATAGCATCCCAAATATATTGACACCAAACTTGATATGTATTTACAGCAGTAGCCTCCAAAGGCTCTAAAAAGAAAAATCTATTACCATTTAATATAACTCTATTATCTATGACGGGATTTTTAACAACATATTGTTCAAAAGGAAAATGTGCGTTTGTTTTTTCTAAACCAAATAATTCTTTAAAATTGTCTTCTGCTTTTTTTATTGAAGTAATCTTATCGTTAAAGTTATAACCTAGAGAAACTCTATCCTGTAAGGGAATATAAAAGCACCAACCATCTTTAGTGGCAATTGTTCTAGTCCAAGTAACATCATCTTGTTTAACAGGTAAAGAACCTAAAACCACATGATTAAGAGGGTTTATAAGTTTATCATAACCTTTAAATGATTTTGGAGTTCCCCTACAGTCTATGATATAATCAGAATCTATTTCATCATATGTAACTATATTTTCATCTTTTTCTACAAAATTTACTTTTAAATTATCTAATACAAATTTTTGAAATTGTGATGGATTAAAATGCATAGAATATGAACCAAAAGGAAAATGATGCATAATTAATTTATTTTTCTTACCCCAATTTTCATACATAATACCAGTCTTTTGTGTATAAGAAAATTTAGATGTTATATCAGCTCCTAGCGCCTGCCAAAGTAATCTAGGTAAAGGTAAAGTTGTAGCTTGTCCTACAGGAACAGGTGATATTTTACTATCATGAATAACTTCAATTTCTAAAGGTGTTTTTAAAAATTGACTCCAGTAATGAAAGTGTAATGCGGAAACACAACCAGCGTTTCCTCCACCTAAAATAGTTATTTTCATATATAAGGCACTATATGCTACAAAAAATAAATTTCAAGTATGGATTTAATCCAATAGGCTAATCTTTATAGAAATAAGGTATTAGTGTATAATACTTTTATGGCTTTAAATTTAATTAATATAAGACCAGGATTTAACAAACAAATTACAGATACTGCTGCTGAAGGGCAATATGTAGATGGAGATTTTGTAAGATTTCGTTACGGATTCCCTGAAAAAATAGGAGGATGGTCTTCTATTACTTCAGACACTTTAGCCGGTGCCGTAAGAGCACAGCATCAATGGTCTGATTTAGATGGCAATAGATATGTAGCACTTGGATCTCAAAGAGCATTATATATTTATTATGGAGAAGTATATTACGATATTACTCCATTAGAGACAGCGCAAACGGGAGGCACATTCGATACTACTAATACTTCACCAACGGTCACTGTAAACCTAACGGCTCATGGTATGCTTGCCGGAGACTACTTTACTTTTACAAGTGTGACCGCACCAACTGGTGCAGGATACACTGCAGCTAATTTTACTGATCAAACTTTTGAAGTAATTACTTCCACGTTTAATACTTTTACAATAACTATGGCAACTAATGCTGGAGTTACTGTTGCAGCGTCAGGTGCGTGTACTATAAATAGATATGTTAAAGTAGGTCCTATTGGACAAACAGTTGCTTTTGGATTTGGTACGGCATCTTACGGAGGAGCATCTGGACTTACTACAACTTTAAATGGTGCTTTATTAGACGACACTGCAGGTACTGGAGGATCTGGAACTTCTATTACACTTACATCAACAACAGGGTTTCCGACATCAGGAGTAATTAAGGTTGGAGCAGAATTTATTTCTTACACTGGTATATCTACAAATGATCTTACAGGAATTACAAGAGCAGTGGCTGGAACACGATCAGCTCATTCTACTTTAACAGCGGTAGAATACTATACTGCATGGGGCGAAGCTTCTTTATCTTCTACTGTTACACTAGATCCAGCTAATTGGAGTTTAGATAATTTTGGACAAATACTAACAGCTACTATATTTAAAGGAAGAACTTTTACATGGCAGCCTATAAGTAATAATAACGATGCTTTACAGGTTAGGGCAACTCTTATGTCGGGGGCCCCTACTAAAACAGTTGTTTCAATTGTATCAGACACGGATAGACATTTTGTACATTTAGGAACGGAAGTAACAATTGGGGATACAACAACTTATGATCCAATGTTAATAAGATTTTCCGACCAAGAAAACTTTAGTGATTATCAACCGACTTCTATTAATACAGCAGGTACTTTTAGAATAGATGATGGAACTGAAATTGTAGGTGCGGTAAAAGCAAAAGATTATATTTTAATTTTTACAGATACTGCAGCATATACAATGCAATATGTCGGAGCACCTTTTACTTTTAGTATTAGAAAGGTAGGATCTAATTGTGGTTTAATGAGCCCACATTCTATGGCTTTTGTAGACGGAGTTGTTTATTGGATGGATGATGCGGGTTCTTTTAATGCTTACAATGGAACAGTTGTTAAAATACCTTGTTCAGTTGAAGATTTTGTATTCAATACAACTAACCCAGGAGACTTAGGTTTTAATTATAATGCTGGAAAACTAACTTACGCTAGCCACAATTCATTATTTAATGAAATAAATTGGTTCTATGCTTCGAGTTCAGCTACTGAAATAGATAGATGTGTTACATATAATTACTCGGAAAAAGTTTGGTATACAAGTTCTTTAGCTAGAACCTCTTATTACGATGCTCATTTATTTGATAAACCTTATGCTACTTCTTTTTATGCTACAGGAGTACCTACTTTCCCAGTTATACAGGGAGTGACAAATACTTCTGGATCTGCTACATATTGGACACATGAAACGGGAGTGGATCAATTGGATAATGGAACAACTACAGCAATCTCTTCTTATATTGAAACTGGAGATTTTATGATACACGTAGAAGGTGACGGAGAATATTTTACAAAAGTTAGAAGATTTATACCTGATTTTCAAAGATTAGATGGAACTGCAACAGTTACGATTTTATTAAAAGACTATCCATCAGATACAGCGGCTAGTTCTTCTTTAGGACCTTTTTCTGTAACCTCAAGTACTCAAAAAATAGACACACGTGCTAGAGGAAGATCAGCTAGTTTAAAAATAGCTAATCTATCTAGTGGAGAGACTTGGAGATACGGAACTTTTAGAGCGGACATACAACCTGATGGTAGAAGATAATGGCTAAGGTAACTAATTTTATTCCAGAACCTACTCCAGATTATGATCCACAAAATCAACAACAACTTCTTCAATCATTAGAGACAATGAAAAATCAATTAAATAGTTCTTTTCAAGAAGATTTAAAACAAGAAGTAGAAAGATACACTTGGTTTGTAAATTAAATGGCTAATATATATAAAAACGCAAAACTTGATTTAACGGCTGCTACAGTTACAACCTTATATACTGTACCATCAAATTCTAGAGCTATTATAAAATCATTATTGGTTAGTGATGATAGTGGTAGTGGCAGTACTTTAACAGTAGATTTATTTAATGGAGACCCAGCAACAGCGGACAAATTTAATTTATTTAAAACAAAAACTCTTACTGCTAATGAAACATTACAGTTTTTAACTGAACCTTTAATAATGGAAGAAAATGAAGTGTTACAGGTAACAGCAGCAGATGCCAATAGATTGTTTGTAGTAGCTTCTATATTAGAAATAAACAGAGAAGATGTATAATGGCTAAAAAATCTAAAGAACATCACGAACGTAATCAGCCTAAAAAAAGAGGTCCTCGAAAGCATAAGAAATGTTTATCTAAAAGTGAGAAACGTCAAAAAAGATTAAAACGTTACAAAGGACAAGGTAAAGGCTAGACAAACAACTTAAAAAGTATTATATAAACTATATGGAAATAAAAAGAATACCAGCAAAAGCAAAAGAAATTGTTAAACACAAAAGAACGGGTGTAATCTACACTGATAAAGCAGCATTTGATGCAGATGTAGCTGATTCAAATACAGATACTACAGCAGAAGATTTTCAACAAGATTTAGAAATTACTGTAGCTTCTATGTCTGTGGACGGCGAAACTCAATAACAATTAATTTATGCAACCATTAGGTGGAACGGAGCTTCAATATGCTCAGTTATATAAACACGTAGATAATACGTTGTTAGATAAGTTTCAGATAACTACATCTATTCCAGAAAAAATACCTTTATCTAAAGATAAAATTAATATTCTTTGGGCGCAAAACTCATATGACCAAGGTAATCTGGCTCCATGGTTTAAAGATAAATCTAATCATAACAAATACGATTGGTATGTGTTTAACTCTCATTGGTGTGCTGAAAAATTTAGAATGGCTTTTGAAGTACCTCCTGAAAAATGTGTAGTTATTAAAAATGCTATAGAGAAATTTGCGGATAAACCTACTCACAAGAACGGTGATAAAATAAAATTAATATATACATCTACTCCATGGAGAGGATTATCTGTATTACTAGGTGCCATGCAGTTAATTAAAAATCCTTTAATTGAACTAGATGTTTATTCATCTACTCAAATATATGGAGATAGTTTTAAAAAAGCTAATGATACCTCTTATCAAGATTTATATGAACAAGCTAAAAAATTACCTAATGTAAATTACATAGGCTATGCTTCTAACGAAAAAATAATGAACAAGATGGGAGAGTATAAAATATTTGCTTATCCTAATATATGGGAAGAAACTTCTTGTATGTCAGCTATTGAAGCTTTAGGAAGTGGACTTCATGGAATTGTAACTAATTACGGAGCTTTGTTTGAGACGTGTTCAGAGTGGCCAACTTACGTTCAATACGATAGAGATTACAGAAATTTAGCTAAATGTTTTGCTTATGCAATTGAAGGAATTGCAGAACAACTTCATTCAGTAGGAATGCAACAGTTATTAGATTCTCAAGTATCTTTTTATAAGAAATTTTATAGTTGGGAAAATAGAAAAAACGAATGGACTAACTTTTTACAAGGAGCATATGATTCAAAATCACGAACCAATTTGGTTTAACGAAGAACCCTCGACACCGGACACTAAGAAAGAAGCAGGCTATTCTTTATTTGTAGCAACACCCGTTCATAGTGAATGTTCTATTCATTATGCTCAAGCTTTATTAAATCTACAAAAATATTGTTTTAAAAAGAATGTAAAATTATGGTTTCAAATAATGAAGTCTTCATTAGTTACTCAAGGAAGAAACATGTGTGTAAGCGCATTTCTACAACAGAAAGATGCTACTCATTTATTATTTGTTGATTCAGATATTTCTTTTAATGAATCTGCTCCAGAAAGATTAGTTGCTTGTGATAAGGATGTTATCTCTATTCCATATCCCTTAAAAGATATAAACTGGGATAAGGGAATGCATATGATCAATGAAGGTAAGATTAAAGAAGCTAAAGATTTAAGAAACAAAGGTTTTTACAGATACCCTATGAAAGTAGAAAATAATTCTGCTATTAAAATTAAAGATGGAGTTATTAAAGTAGAGCATTCTCCAACAGGTTTTATGTTAATAAAAAGAGAAGTAATCCTTAAAATGATAAAGGCTTATCCAGAAATGAGAATTGATCAAGACCAAATTATTAATGGTAAGAATGAAAAACTACCTGATTTTTGGAACTTCTTTGATACTCAATTTGATCCTGTCAAACATACTTACACAGGAGAAGACTTTGCTTTTTGCCAAAGATGGAAAGACATTGGAGGCGAATGCCATGCTTGGATTATGGATCACATAACTCATATTGGAGAACATCAATATACCGGTCGTTTTGCGGATGAGTTGATAAAGACTGACTAAAATGGTAGAATTTATAAGTTATATAACTTATAAAATTTAGGAACAGGAGCTAAAATTGGACCCATTTACAATGGCATTAATGACTTTTGGTACACAAAAGCTCAGAGGTAAATCTACTAAAAGATCTTTCAGAGACGCTATGCTAATAGGTGGTCTAGGCCAATTAGGAGGAGCTTCTATAGGAGTTACCCCTTTTGGATCAGCAGGGACTGCAGGAACTATTCAAGGTTTAGGACAAACTTCAGCGGCTCAAGGTTTAAGAGGTCTATTCCCACAATTCGCTTCACAAGCAGCAACAGCACCAGTAGCAGCAATACCAGCAGGTACTGGAACAGTAGCAGCTAACTCACCTTTTGCAGCAGCTGGAAGTTCTGCTATGTCAGGAACGGGAGCAGCGGCAGCAAAAAAAGGAACGGTGGCAAAAACAGGAATTATGGAAACTTTAAAAGGTTTACTTCCTACATCTGATGCAGGAAGAATAGCAGCAGCATCTATGGCACTTCCTTTACTAGCCGGTGATGATGGTCCTAATAAAATGTATTTACCTGTACCTAATCAAGCTTACACAAAATATGCTAATGCTGGTTTTGGAGGAACTCCAACTGGATTTCAAACAAGAGATTATTCAACAGGAATAAATTCTCCTTTAGTACAACCTGGAGAGTTTGTAACACCAGAAGAAGTTTTAGGAGACGAGCCTACTCAAACATTTAAAGCAGTTGAAATGAATACTGGTGGACTTGCTAGTATTGCAAAATTTAATGAAGGTGGAATGGGACAAGTTCTTCCTACTAAAATGACTCATGATGAAAATGATTCTAATAACTATGACAGAGCAAACGGTTTTGTATTAGATGGAACAGGTCATGGAAAAGATCACGAAGATACTATGTTAGCTCAATTAGCTGATGGAGAGTTTGTATCTAGATCTCATGCAGTTTTAGGTGCGGGTATTATTGCTGGAGCAAATCCTAGTGATAAATCAGATCAAAGAAAAAAAGGTTCTAAGTTTTTTTACGATCAACAAAAACAATTTAAAAGAATTTTTGATTTAATAAATGCAAACAAAAACAGAACTGATTCAGTTCACTAAAGAGGAGATAGACGGTATATGGAATTTAGTAAAAAATCTAATTCGAAAAGCGTGTATCAGAGCGGGAGGATTTGTAAGTGAAGAACATATTAAAGAATATTGTAAACAAGGTAAAATGCAGCTTTGGGTGGTTATTACAGAAACTAACGAAGTTCTTTGTGTTTGTGTTACTGAAATTAGAAAATACCCTAATTACAGTGTTTGCGACACTAAAATTGTCACTGGTAAACGTTATAAAGAGTGGTTTGACTATGTTGATAAAATTTCTGAATGGGCTAAAGAACAAGGTTGTAAAAAAATGGAAATATTTTCAAGGCCGGGTTATGTCTCTATGTTCAAAGAAAAAGGTTACTCAGCAACACATGTACAAGTAGAAAAAGAATTATGATAGATATTAAAAAATTAAATATAAAAGAAAAAATAGAGTTATTTAAAAAACTAGGTAAAGAAATTGCTAGTAAAGGTATTAACGGGGATACAGAATTAGCTCATATTAATCCTTTTGAAAAAAGATTATTAATTAGCCACGGTGGTTCTGGAACAATAAATTTAGAAACAGGTTTACCACAATACTTTGGTGGTGGCGGGGGTGGTGGAGCACAGCCTTCTACTACTACACAATATATAAGAGAAGCACCAGGGATAGAAGAAAGAAAACTTGGTTTAATGGATACTGCAGCGGAGCTTGCAAAAACTCCAGTTAACATTCCTCAAATTAATGTACAAGGAATGAGTGCATTAGAGAACCAAGGTATTACTCAATCAGGAACTACAGGGGTTGGTGCTAATACTATGAATGCAGGTATTGGATCAGTATTAAATGCACAAAATGCGGCAGCTTTAGATCCTACTTCTTCACAGTTTCAAAATTATTTAAATCCTTATTCATCTTACATTACAGATGAAATTAATAGACAATCTCAAATGCAGCAGAACCAACTAAGTCAAAATGCAGTTATGGGCGGAGCATTTGGTGGCGGACGTGAAGGCGTTCAAAGAGCAGAATTAGGTGGAAGAACTTTATCAGCAATAGGACAAGCTCAAGGTACAGCTTTCCAAAATGCACTGAACTCATTTCAAAATAATCAATCATTACAAGCTCAGACAAATTTGAATGCAGGTTCTCAATATGCTCAAATGGGTCAGGCACAACAAGGTATGGCTCAACAAGACATTAATCAATTAATGGCTGCTGGTGGCTTACAAAGACAGTTAGGGCAACAAGCACTTGATGCAACTAGACAAACTGAATTACAAAGATCTTACGAACCTTACCAAAGAATGGAGTTTGTTAAAAATATGTATGCTGCAGGACCTACAACTCAGTCTGCTATTACTCAATCTACTTCTCCAGGGACTAATCCACTTGCTCAAGCAGCAGGTGCTGGTTTAGGAGCATACGCAACTTACTCAGCTTTAAATAAAGCTCCTGCACTTCAAAGCGCAGCAGCAACTACTGGAAGAGCGTAGCATTATGGATAAAACCTTAATGAGACCTTTATTCAGAAAGAGAGCTACTCAACTTAGAGTAGTTGATAGTAAAGCTGTTCCTAAATTTTTCGTTGGTGGAATTATGTCAGCAGCAAATACTGCTAGAGCAGTCGCTGCTCCTGCATTTAGATATTTAGGAAATAAAATGGCGGGACCAAAAGTTTCAACTGCACTAACAGGATTAGAAGCAGGTTCTGCAGGTTATGGTATTAATGAAATGGCCAAAGGAGTTAGAGATGGAGACACAGGACAATTTTTAGAAGGTGCTGCTTACGCTGTACCAGGTGCTGCTTTTTTACCCTCTACTGCTAGAAGATCTGGAATTGCAGCTATAAGAGAACTAGGAGAATTTGGAGCATCAAAAACAACTCCTGTTGCTCAAGCATTAATAAACAATCCAGGTAAAACAGCTGTAGGATCTATTGGTACAGCTTTAGTTGGCCAAGGTATGCAAGGAGATGGAACTGCATCTGATTTAAGTCAAGTTTCTGAAGGAGTAAAATCTATTGAAGAAAGATTAATTTATTCTAAACCAGAATACGAACCAGATCCAAAGAAAAAAGTTACTCAAAATTTAAAAGATTATAAGGAAATGGAAAAAAACTTTAAACCTAAAGTTATTGGAGTTGAAAATCCTTCTACTCCAGAAGAACTTCAATTAAATGAAGACTTACCTAAAGCAAATAAAATTATAGCAATTGCAGAAGAACTTGGATTAGATGTAAATAATCTTGCTTCAGTAGGAGAAGAAACTTTAAAAAAAATAGCTGAACAAACTGATGTACCTTTACCAGATGTTCTTAGACTATCAGGATTTGACGGAAATGGTCAAGATCCAGAACCTGTTGCACCTACTATAGATGGACAGATTAATCAAGTGACTCAAAATATTGAAGGAATGACAGATGATGAAGTAAATAGAATGGTTAAGAATAGACAGAATGAAATTAAAAAAGCAAATAATCTATCTCCATTAAGTAAAGAGTTTCAAACATTTAAAAATGAATTAGACCAAATGACAGGTGGTAGTGGTAATTTAAATAATTTAGTAGCTATGAAATTTGCAGCAAAATTAATGACAGGAAAAAGTAATCAAAGAGGTTTGTCTGGATTAGTAGATATAGCAGGACAAGGTTTAGAATCTGCAAGTACTGACTTAATGAACATAGCCTTAGCTCAAAAAAATCAAGATATGGTTTTAGCTCAATCATTTTTAAAATCTAAAGCTGCAGCTGCAAAAGCTGCAAAAGCTGGACCAGGTTTTGTAGGTGGAGATAAAGTATTTAGAATAGAAGATCCAGCATACCCAGGACAGTTTTTTAATGTAAAAGGTATGAGAGGAAAAGATGGAAGAAACTATGTTTTAAATAAAAACAATGAAGTATCATTAGCTCCTCCAGGATCAATTGGATATGAGACGGGAGAAAATAAAGATAAAATGGCTTTATATGCATCTAACTTAGAAGAAAATAAAAGAGGAGCTGAAATGATTGACTTTGTTATCAACTCTCTTCCACAAGATGGAACTTTTAGTGCTGCATTTGGTTTAGCAAAAGAAGATATATTTGGAACTCTTGAACAAGTTACTGGAACAAATGGAATAACAGGTTCTGATTTTGATTCTGAAATAAAATCTTTAATGAGAGATGGTAGAAATAGTGCAGAAGAACAGGAATTAATGATTAAAAACTACGATAAAGACATGGCTAAAGTAGAGAAAAGAGCAAATGAAATGGCTAAAGCTTCTTATAAAGAAAGAGGAGGAGGATTCTTTTCAAGACCTTCTGATGATGAATTAGCAAGATTTACTAAATTAGCTTTAATTGAACAACGTATGAAATATCTTGTTGCGAATGCAAACAAAGCAGAAGATAGATTGACTCAAAAAGATATTGAAAATGCTGCTCAACGTACAGAAATTATTAAATTTTACGGTTCATCTAAAACAGTTAGAGCAAACTATCAAAATTTAAAAAACGAATTTGAACAAAAAGCTCAGTCATTTGCTATGTCATACAGACAAAATGGTGGAACGGAATCTTCTATGCAATACTTTAAAGAGAATGTACCTGGAGTATCGCAGTTATATTCTAAACAACAAGCAGATTTCTTATCTAAACAAAGAACAAAAAATAAAACTGAAAGAAATAATATTTTAAATACTTTACCCGGGGTACAATAATGGTTGCTTTAAATAAAGTACAAAAAGCTATTGATGCAAAACAAATAGACACTCGTTCTTTAAGTCAAGAACAGTTAGGTGCTTTAGATGATGCATTTAAAACAGGAGAATTAACTGGATATAAAAACGTAGGTGAGTACGAAAGATTAATTGACTTGGGGGCCATGAGTGTAGCTAAAGGTAAAATGGCAAGGTTAAAACCTATGGAATCTTCTACAGGAATTGGTAGAGGAGATATGGTATTAGCAGGAACATTAGGTTTTGGAATGCTTCCTTACATGGTAGAAAGAGAATCTTTAATAAGTTCTTATGTTAAAAATGGTTTCAAAGATAATTACGGTATAGACAACAGATACGTAGCAGGATCAAGTATTTACGATAAAAGATTATCTAAAA
>Ga0307984_1000321_pt1 | contig 21227 bp, 18 predicted proteins | sample EllFjometageno78_FD_203169 | JGI IMG/M metagenome (GOLD analysis project Ga0307984, IMG submission 203169) | Marine microbial communities from Ellis Fjord, Antarctic Ocean - #78 | ecosystem: Environmental > Aquatic > Marine > Unclassified | place: Southern Ocean | collected 2014-10-09
ATATATATATATGTACATATATATATACATATATATATATATATATATATATATATATATATATATATACATATACATATACATATATATATGTATATATATATATATATATATATGTATATGTATGTCCTGAACCCTTCGCGTCTACTTTGCGCTATGAATGTAAAAAAACTCGCGCCATATATATATATATATATATATATATACCTCGACATGCCGAATCCTGTGCTATAGCCCTTGTTTGGATTCAACCAAACTGCCATTTCGAAACAAGGGCCAACCCCCCCGAAACAAGGGCCACCTAGATCGTTTTAGAACAGCTAAACAAGGGCCGCCCCCCCCAAAATGTGTGATATGGAAACAAGGGCTATAGCCCAGAATAAGTGACTTCACGGTATATACGATGTGTAAAGATGTAAATATATATGAATATACACACACATATATGGATATACATACGTACATCCATATATATATGTATGTATTTATGAAAACGTATACATATATGTATCTATATATACATATATGTATACAGACCTATTTATGCATACATGCCAGTTTACGCGTATGTTCTCGGGAACTGTTCAACTGTCGGTCTGTCGATTCTGAGCATCTACAAGATCCTGATGATCTAGAAGTTTCAAGTAACCTTTGATCGCCTGTATAAAACCGTTCACAACATTACCCCCTCTCGCCTTTGCTTGTTGGTTGGTCAATCGCAAACCCCAATTTTGCGCAGAAACCAAATGGGAGGGGAACCGAGATTCAGCTAATGTAAAGAGCGTGCGTCCCAGTTTCTGGTAATCTGCTGCTTGAAATTTTTTGTACTTTACAATATCATCAAATTCTTTTGATGTCATTTGTTCAGAATCTGAAGCAAAGAGGAGATGAACAGTGCTCATGTCCTCAGGCAAACCAGCCACTGGCGTGGGAGCAGCTGATGTGTCCGGGCTTGTCTCCGGGACTAGGGACACACTTTGATTTCTGTACCGCATCATTGTGTACGTCTCGGCAACCACCAGCTCGCTCTGAGCCAGTGCAAAAAGATCCGTTCGCGTCTTTCCATCAACTGATACAACCTGCAGAGACAGCTTTTTTTCTTCGACACTCTTGGCAATGGCATTCCAAGTTCTAGCCTGCTCCCTTTGTGGCCATTCGAACTCACGCGACACGTGATGGCTGGTCCATGAAGGCATTCCCCTCTTCATCGCAGCCTGGGCCTTGTCGCCACTCAGAAACTCCATAGCAGGTGGCGGAGGCTTTGCTGGAGACAAAGACTTGTCGTCATACGAACAATTCGGCTTAACTGATTTCTGTTGGCATCCCCAATGTACACACAATGCCTTGACACCTCCACACCGTATGCACAAGTGCTTCAGATGCGTTTTTGAAATCATGCCTACGAGCTGATGAAAAGCAGGCCCAAATTGCTCAAAATGTCTCACGGGCGGACTCCAGACCGTATTGCCATGTGAGTCTAGTGATTTTCGCCACCTCCCGGCGATTGTTGCCATTTTCGCAGCCCAAAAATAGTCCTTGCAAATATGAAGATGGTGGGTTTCAAGTACAGCATTACTCACAAGTCCAATCGGCAAACCGAGTTTGAGCCAATGGAGCCAGAGTCTTGACATATGTGTAATAATCTCATGGAAGTAGTTGCCAGAAAACAATTTTCGATCGGACGATCGCATGCCTAGAATCCATAGAACTCCAAACCGCTTGCAATCCTTAGCCACATTCTCCTGATCCGTCTCGGAGCCAGACGGCCACCGACCTCTCTCAAGGTCATAAATGAATTTGCGTAGAAAAACTGCAAGATTGTGCATATCGTTTCGCCGATCCTTTAATGTTGGAATGGATCCGTAGATTTTGAGAACAGTATCTATCAATCTATCAAGAGCAAAGTCAGTAGCGGGACCATTAACATTCATGGAAGTCTGTTGCTGGCCGCCCCCCTGCTTAGATTGAACAGACACCAGGGGCCACACACAAAGACCGTGATGATGCTTGTTAAGGTACTCTACAATGCTCTTCTTCAATGCAGGATCGGTGGAAAAATGGACATCCGCCAACATCTTGTTGAAGAGGCAATTGCCGATACGCAACTTCAAATGCAAAGCACAAAGTACAACGTTTGATCCACCAAGACCCATTTTCTGGAGCTTCACATCTTCTCTATATGTGCAATTATCTTCGGGTGACATTGCAAACAATGTCACTGGTCCTTTTCCTGCCCAAGGATATATTTGATACACGATGTCAGACATTGAAGCCTGAATATCCACATCCAAATTTTCCTTCTTCGAATCATTACACGGAAGGTCCTGGTTGATGAGAATTTGAACAAGTAAATAGCCTCTGAACACTTCAGCGGAAGGGGCTTCAGGACAGTAATTGGAATCACCATCAAGCACCTTGTTCCACCTGCTAACCTGATCCATGCATTTCGATGCTACTTCGAATTTTTGCGTAGTCGCATGCCGTTTGTTGTGTGGGCTGCCTTTTGGTTCGACTAAAATGTTTTCAGTGTGAATAATCCATGTGAGACGGTCTTCAGAAAAAACATTATTGACCTTCACAGCGTCCTCGTGATACAAAAAGGTTTTAACCAGAAAATCCTTCCAAGTGTCCTTTGCAACACATGAGAAGGGCATTATAATTCTGTGCACAATACTCTTCTTCTTGTCACCCTTGACTTTCCAGATGCAAGTCGCACAAGCACTCGCTTTATCCTGCCATTCACAAACAAAAAATATTCAGTAAAGAAAAGCTCGTACCTATTTCGAAGACAGTAGTGCATTGTGCATGTAGCCTAAATCATAGTACAGTTCACGGACCGCCAACATGCCACAGTGTCCTGAAAAACATAAAACTCACACTGCAGCCGCCAGCACCGCGTAAGCCCCACTGAGCACTCATGTCGGCACGAATGCAAATATCGACACCGAGAACAAAAGCAGGTACCATATTTTTCACGATGCACATGTCTCGACCACTATCCACAACCACCATACTGTGATGAAACTCGGCGCCACCGATAAGTTCTGCACGTGCACCCTCCCGAAAATACAACATGAGACCCTTCGGGCAATTTGAAGACTTCCCTACTAGTGCTTTGATGGCGTCGCTGTATACTGCCAAAACGTGCGTGTCTAAATTTCCCTTGCCGTCACCTCCCGCCCACGAGAACAGCGCCATGAGTTCTGATTCATCTCGCAAGCGCTCTGCAAAAAAGTCCAAACCTTCATCTTGGGATGAGAAAAGAGAATCGTGCTTGAAATCCCTGCCCTGTTTTGTGTGTGTGTTGGCGTTTGTGTTTGTATGAGTGTATGTGTGTATGTGTGTAGGAGAAGTTGTCAGTGCGGTAGGTAGATCATGACAGCAGTCTGATCGTGAAATCAAATGACTAAAAAACAATGTCCGAACACATTACCTCCATAAAGGCCAGTCTCTTGTTTATTTTTCTCTGCGCCTTTGCCTTGTATTTGCGAGACCGACTTGCACTGTACATCATATTGTTGGTAAGGTCCTCAAAATGTTTTCGCTCGTCTTTGGCATTCGACAAAAGTATAGCGCCTGTGGTTGTTGAATACGTCCTCTGTCCGCGAGAAACGACTACGCCATCAAATAAAAGATGTAACAACATGGTGTGTTCCTCGGCCACGCGATTTAAACAAATTTTTGTCATTTCGGCATCTATTGCATCATTGCCGCATCCTGTATCCACCATGCGATTGATCGTATCCTGGTCCAATTTGAGAGCTTCAAAAAACAATTGCCAGCATTCCTTGTCAGTCAGGGGATGAATGTCATCGGCACTGGTTCCGTTCGAACTGGGAAGTATCTCTTCCCTGTCCTCAATCATCGGATCACTGTCGGCTGAATTCTCATCACACAATGCCCTTTTTCTTTTAAATGTTTTCCGATTCAAAACCTTGTCCGAAATGACTCCTTGAACAATAGTGCTACGCGCCTCAAGCACGTCAAAACAAAACTCGGCACCAGCTACAATATCCCCTCCAGCGCCAATGAGCGATGTTTGTTGAATATTGAATCGCTGTGCAAGCATGTCCTTGATAGATCTGGTTATCGTAGTGTAACCTCGGGCCGTGACGGTAGACGAACATGCAGAAGTGGTGTTTTTTGAGTGTGACGTCAAGGGTTGGAATACGCCTCGTGCATTGAGCAGCGGCACATTAGGTCCCATATTTCCAAGGGCCTTGGTATCTCCGAAACTTACGCCAGCCTTCATCGCCATTACCGTGAGGTCAATTGGTGTGGGAGCTAGCAGCTGATAAACATATGCAACCAATCTCAACAAAATCAAACGAGCTTGATGATCAATGCTACGTCCAACGTGCTGAGATCTGAAAATAATTTCTGGTACTGCAGCCACAGTATTCTGCCATCGAAGCACAGCATTCCAAATTAAAAGTGGGTCAAAAGATGCGACGCCATCCCAGTTACGCGAATTTTTTTGGTGACTAGTGCGCACAATCAGCGATGAATTGGAGCATAAACAAATGGCGTCCGGAACATCAACTTGACAAACGTGTTTGGTGGCTGCAGACACTCCTTGAAAATATTGATGCAATATTTGGCGAATTCTGATATGCAACCACAGAGGTGCTTCCGGGGAATATGCTAAAGGTGTGGAAATGGTAACGAGATTGCTTTCAAATCGTATCACGTCTAAATGATTGTCTTTCAACAACTCGAAATTAAAATGTGCAAACTGCTCGCAATAATTTTTTGATGTGTGAAAATACTTGTTCTCGGAGCCTTGGATCTTGAATTCTATCTGCACCCATGGTTTTCCCCAACGAAAATGCTCTGATTGCTTGGTACATTCAATCTGCCAAGACTTGAGCTTGAGAAAACCTTCAATAATCGATGAAATTGTCGAGCAGCGAGTGCTCAAGGAAGCCAGTTGTGAAGCACAATTTCGATTTTTTGTGGAAGATGTCATCGAAATATTTAACTGGAAAAATTCTTTATCGCGCATCCATGTTTCCTCGACGCCAAAGTTCTCTGCTCTTGAAACTGTTTTGTTATGGATTGCTGGAGGTCCCTCAATCACCAACTTCGAATATGCAACTTCCGGTGTCATCATATGCGAAGACTTCAATAACTCCTGCCATTGCTTGTTGGTATTTTCCAACTGCTCAACTCTACTTTCCAACTGCTCAACTCTAAACTGCATCGTCCGCATCTTCCGATCAAAATCAATGGTTTTTGATTCCAACACGGTTGAGCGACTAAGATGCCATCCCAGCAATCCTTCGTGATGCCATGTTGCTGGATCAAGAAGATAATGGAACAGACCACCCAACATTTTCTGTTCAAACTGTTTTTCCTTCCAAATTGTATGCCAACGGTTACCAAATATTGCATCAAAAAGGGCCGATGCCATCAACCTTGAGCCCTGGCTGAGCGTCATGTTAATTGGCTTGCTTTTCGAAGCAGCAGACTGATCACCGGGAATATTTCGTGTATATTCGCTATGTTTGGCCCTGATGCGTTCATTTAAAGTAATGGCCTCTAACCCGTACAAGGGAACACATTCCGACCATGGAGTGCCAATATTCCAGCATGCTGCCGGTGTACAACTTGTATTTTCAACAGGCCCCACAGAGGCCCTTGATGCCTGCCAGGCACTTGTTGCCTCCTGTACGTCTCGAAATAAGTCGTCCGCCGACCCGGAAAACATATTGGCCGCCATGCGCACTTGAGATTGCAGAAGATGTGGTTGAGTTTCCTTGAAAGAGCGCGTCTTCAAATTATAGCCAAACGTGGTCAACACGCCTTGAGCGTGTGGCGAAAGATCTTGAACTAGATTGTTTACGCGGACGACGTCGTCCGCGATGCCAGACTGCAAATAAACAGATGCCTGCCTGCAAAACTGCACAAGATCCAACGGAAATTCCAATGAGACTTTTGCAGGAAACATCGAGGACCAGGCCAAACGAACTTGTTGGAGGAGGAAAATTGAATGAGCCTCCCGAAAACAACTTGTCTCCACATTGTAACCAACTGTAGCCAAAACACCTTGAGCGTGCTGCGAAAGATTCGATGCCATCTTGTTGACGATCTCGACAGAATTCTCGACAGGACTTTGCAACAGATGTTCAGCGTCAAAACAAAAAAATTTGAGATCCATCGGAAATTTGTGACTGGGTTGACCCGTACCTGGGGGAGAAATTCCATTTGCCACGGTGCTTATATTCTTTGCCATTCCGAGACACCCAGGTGAATCAGAACCAGAACCGCCTCCTAAAGGGGCATCAGATTCATCCGCTGCAAGGTCCGATGAATTTGGAGAGTAAGTGCCGTTCGAACAGGAGAGTATGTGCTTTTCAAGCATCTTGTGCTCAAGAACACGTCGTGGAACAGTGTGCAAAGTTTCTTCCTGAAGTTGGAAGGCAAACTCTTATCAGATTCGGACTCGTTGGTACAGGTTGGAATGGGTGCAAATGCAAGGTTTTTGCTTGAGCCTCGATTTTGTGGGGGCCTGCTTAATCTGCAACACAGTGGTTTTCCCAAGAAGATTGTAATATAGTATGCGTTCGCCGCATATCACTTGGATCATAATATTCCGATCCTGCATGCCATCAGCTCGTCATGATGTGACAAGGTATTTGCATGTATGTGTGTGGGTTGGTCAGTGAGCGAAAGTAATTTTGTGCGAGATAGTGTATCATGTTGGAGAGGGGGGGGGAAGTAATACGTTTGTAAGCGCGTAAGGATGTGAGGGTGGGCGTGTCCAGTGGTGAATAATCCAACTGTGATCAAATCGTGAAACGTAGATTCTGTGCATATTCCACAAAATCGGTGTGTGCGCGTGCGCATTGCATATCATGTACATGTGCATGATTGCTTTTGTGCGTGTGTAAGCATTTCGGTATGGGATCGACGAATCAAGAAAATGCAACAACCCTCCGATTTGTGTACATATAAAAAAATACAGACACATCCAGATACAAATGAAAACGCAAACGAATACAATCAACGAACAAACACCTCTGGGATGGTGCAAAAATAAATAAATAAATCAATGAAGTTCGTAATTTCAAGCACTCATAACAATAACGACACGCGATCCTCAAGCACTGCTGGAGGCAAAAGCACCTGCGCATCTGTGTCGAAAGTCTCGAACGAGAACGCGTCGTCATTGTCAACGGCAGTCCGCGCAAACATCACAGTGCTGGCGTCGACATCAGCAGTAGTCCCTAGCACAACATCCAATTATCCACAACAACTGCAGACGACGTGGAAATACTTCAAACTGAAACGGGTGGTTGGGAAAGACTGTCCTCGACCGCAGCTGGTTGGGAAAGACTGTCCTCGACCGCAGCTTGAAACACCGAAGCCAATCCTTCAACAAAAACGTGCACGCTGCACGAGCTGTCCCCGAGCTGCCCTTCGTGGAAAAACTTGCAGGCTGTCGTGTTTTGGCGCCTCAATCTTTGTAAATGATGCCGCGCTTTTTATGGAAAGGAACCACGATTCACAGAAAATTTGAATCCATACAAGCATATTGCTCTTTGCAGGAGTTTTGGCACTGGAAACATCACACAGGTTTTGAGAAAACGAGGACGGCCATGGCGGAATCGGCGTGGCGGCGACTCTAGCGGCTGCGCGCGGGGCGGCTGGCACCAACGCGCCCGGGGGCAACCTCCATCACACCCCAGGTGAGGTCGCCTGTGTCTCATTGTTTTCTATTATTTTCGTGAAGCTCCTCCTGAAGGGCAGGAAGTGGTAGAAAGTGTGGAGGAGAGGGCTGCAGCGAGCCAGTGCGGGGCGGCAGGCACCAGCGCGCCCGGGAGCGCCCTCGCGCAGACCCTAGGCGAGGTCCTCCGCGCCTCACTTGGTGCATTCGGCGCCGTGCTGATGGGGCTGCCAGAGTGGTCCAACCCCGTTCAAGATTTGGACAACTTTGCCCTCGAGGGCTGCAGCAAGCCAGGGCGGGGCGGCAGGCTCCAGCGCGCCCCAGGCCGCCCTCGCCCAAACCCTAGGCAAGGTCCCCTGGCTCTCACCGTTGGCTGTGTGCGCCGTTTTTAGCGGCTGCCAACGCATCAAAGCCCATTTTCATGATGATTGTGGGGGAATAGCTCTCCGGCAGCTGCTGCTGCACCCGTATGGCTCATAGGGGCAATTTTAGACATGCAGGCAGGACTATACAGGCCAAAGTTTCAATATTTTGCAGAAGACTGTGCCCGTCTGCCGGTTTTTGCCGTCTTTTGCGTCTCCTTAATCCTCAAAAATCACAAATTTGGGTGCGAAACTGGTTTCATGGAGCCCCAGCTGCCCGCGCATTGGCAGAACGAGGGTCCCACCGGCACGAAATGAGGGCAGAAATGTGCCTGCAGGGTCTGGGCGGGGTGGGGCGGGCTCACTCTCATACCTGGGGAGGTGGGGGGGGGTATTTTGTGTCACGTGTGTATATGTGTGTACATGCACTCCTTCTTTTCTCCCTCGTGCATCTCTGTGTATTTTTCGGCTTGGATTGTCCACGCGTCTGCTCTATCTTTACGGAGCTTACACGCAGCAAGAAATTTGAAGTGGAGAGTCGGTAAATCCTGGCGGTCAGGATTTTATTTCATACAGAAAAAGAAAGTTTCAAAAAGAAAGGCGTGAGCACAGCGTGAGTCGGTGTGTGTCAAAGGGGGGTCCGGGCAGCTTCTCGTGCGAGAAGTAGGTGAAGACCTTGGCTGTGCATGAATCCCTCCTACCCCTCCTACACCCACTCACACCCTTTCACACAGTAAAAACGTTTCAAAAAGAAAGGCGTGAGCACAGCGTGAGTCGGTGTGTGTCAAGGGGGGGTCCGGGCAGCTTCTCGTGCGAGAAGTAGGTGAAGACCTTGGCTGTGCATGAATCCCTCCTACCCCTCCCACACCCACTCACACCCTTTCACACAGTAAAAACTTTCTTTTTCTGTATGAAATAAAATCCTGACGCCAGGATTTACCGCCTCTCCACTTCAAGTTTCTTACTGCGTGTAAGCTCCGTAAAGACTCGGATAGAGCAGACGCGTGGACAAACCAAGCCGAAAAATACACAGAGATGCACGAGGGAGAAAAGAAGGAGCGCATGTACACACATATACACACGTGACACAAAATACCCCCCTACACCTCCCCAGGTATGAGAGTGAGCCCGCCCCACCCCGCCCAGAATCTGGGAGCACATTTCTGCCCTCATTTCGTGCCGGTGGGACCCTCGTTCTGTCAATGCGCGGGCAGCTGGGGAGTCTCACAGCAACACGAAAACAGCGCAAATAGAAAACAATGAGACACAGGCGACCTCACCTAGGGTGTGATGGAGGTTGCCCCCGGGCGCGTTGGTGCCAGCCGCCCCGCGCGAAGCCGCTAGAGTCGCCGCCACGCCGATTCCGCCATGGCCAAATCTCTATTTTCATTTTCTCAAAACCTGTGTGATGTTTCCAGTGCCAAAACTCCTGCAAAGAGCAGTACATGCATTCGAAAGAAACAAATTAGTATAGATTTTCGGGTTTGCTTAGGTCACAGTGGCTCTCTCGTTCTCTCTACCTCTATCTCTATCTCTGTGCCTATCTCTGTCTCTATCTCTATCTCTATCTCTATCTCTATCTTGATTGTGTCGGTACTTCCCAAGGGGCCTAGACAGCCAAAAAACCTTGTGGAAGCATGCTTCTGACTGCGTTAGTACCGCACACTGGCAATCTTTCTCTGTTTACCACTTCGCGTAGAATGCGGGCATTGACATTCAGAGCTCGATGAAATTCCAGCGACAAAGTGACAAGTTTTACCCAAACAAAAAAACAAACAAACAAACAAACAAATTAGTACAGCACTACTCCCTCAGCCGGTCTTCGCATGACCGCACCATCGACCCTGTACTTCACTCATACCGCGCGGGCTCCTACTTCTGTGTCGACCGCAAAATCTATCTATGCTTACCAAGTCTGAATCCTTTAAAGTGCAAGCGGCAATCTTCAGAGATCAACGAATTCCAGCGAACACGCGAACAAGCGAACCCCCAACCAAACAAACTTCCCCACGCTATACCCTTGAGAGAACTTACAGATGCAATTTTTGGGGAACCCATATGGTTTCCCACATGGTCTCCCGGCAACTTGAAACAACAATCTCCAGACACGGAGTGTACTTCCGTAGACAAACCCCAAGCATCCAACCACCTCATCAGGGGTGTTATTGGGGTGGAGAACTTCGGAAGGCGACGTGTACGGGGCTTGCGTGTACTAACTCCAGTAACGAGAACCATCCCGTCGACCCAGGAATTTAGATTGATAAACTCAGTCGGCACTTAGACAGTGTCTGGGTGGTATAGTACTATCAGTAGAACTCAGTCCTACTGATGCCTAGCTACCCCAGAACAGTCGGACTGTTCTGAGGTAGCTAGGCACCACGGGTCACGGTTAATGTACAAACATAGTTTTTACTTTTTTGGCTTTATCACCCACAAACAAACAAACAACCAAAAAATGAACAGAGGGTCTCTCTCTCTCTCTCTCGCTCTCACTCTCTCTTTCTCTCTCTCGCTCGAGCCGACTGAAGAGTCTTAAGGTGAAGGAGACTCTCGTGATGAAGTTGGTCAGAAGTACTTTCTTCTCGCCAAGACATAACCACCGTCGGGTTTCCATTAAAAATTGCTACTCCTCCTCTCCCTCCCTTTCTTCTTCTCTATCTCACTGTAAGTCTGACTGTCTCTCTCTATATGTTTCCTTCTCACTCTCTTTCTGTCGATCTCCTTATTTCTATCTCTTGCTCTCTCCCCCTTCATAGTCTCCCAATCTCTCTCGCCTTCATATGTCTCTCTCAGGCTCCCTCACTCTCTCAGGCTCTCTCTCTCTCTCTCTTTCTTTCTATCTCCCTCTCTCTCTCCCTCTTGGTCTCCGTCTCTCTCTCTCCGTCTCTCGCCGCTCGGTCTTTTTCTCTCTCTGTCTCTTTCAATCCGTCTATACATCTTCTCTCTCTCCCGCTCTCTCTCGCTCTCTTTCTTATTCTCTTTCTCTCTACACCCCAAAACCCTCTCCCCAGCATCTTCTTACTTTCTGGCTCGAACTCTTTCTCTGTTGCTCTCGCTGTCTCTCACTCTCACTCGCTCTGTCGTCCCTCTTTATATCTTTCTCTTTCTCTCTCCTTCCTGCTCACTACCACTCGACCTCTTTTCATCTCTTTGTCTATCTCTCTCTCTCTCTCCCTCTCTCTGCCTCTCTCTTTCCGGGGACTCTGGTTTCGAATTCGGTGCCGCTTCATGGTTAACCATCTCCTGACGAGATATCACAGTCAAGAAAAATTGCTACTCCTGGTGATAAGGATGGGCTAACAGGCTCATTTTTGTCACAATGTTTCAAACCATTCCTTTTGTCACGGTTTCGAACCACAATTTCTTACAACTGTAGCTAAATATGACATAGTCGGATGGCATTGAATATTTGACATGTGACAGTGGCTTAGAAACGGGGACATAATGAAGATGATTATGTAATCATCATCAATTGAAATCATGAATTTATAAATCACCTGTGATATTCACCGTTTATGTACGTTGACCAGGAGTCCAATCATGATACCACGTGGATGGGCGAAGTTTTGAAGTGTGATAGGGAAAGCCGGCACATACGTGCAAGTGTCCAATCTCCTCTAGAGTGGAATTTTTCTCCGTCTCTAGTAGCTGCTGTGTTCAATGCACTTTATGGTTGAACGCCACCGGGCAGTGGTCGGATAAAAGTGTTAGGTGCCCAACCACTGGTGGCGAACCAAGACAACGAGAAGTAGCCTAAATATTCTTGAGATAGCGGCAATCACATATCCCAGCCTGAGAACTTCTCCACGCGACTGCTTGCATATTCGGTTTTCGCGATCTATCCCAAGGACGCCTATCATGGACAAGGGCCTGTCTCCGCGTACAAAGCAAAAACGTTTCAGTGCGAAAATCCGAGAAACCGTGACAATGCAGACTGGTGACTAAGGGTTTCACTGCGTCTTAGATCCTCCAAAACGGTCGAGGGATGGGCCAGATGGAGCCCACTGAAAAGTTTTAAGTTGAAGAGGACTTTCGTTTCAGACTTGGTGCACGCTCACGGTCCACCTTCTCTTCAAGAGATAACCACTGTAGTTTGTTTGAGTGGATCATTTGCATTGATATAAACAAACTTTCACTTTCTCTCTGAATATCTTTCCCTCCCTCTCCCTCCCTCTCTCTCCGTCTTTCCCTCAATCTCTCTCTCAATCTTGCCCTTTCAATCAATCTCATCGTCTATCTCATTCTCTATCAGTCTCTCTTTTTCCCTCTCTCCCGCCGCACAGACCCTTCCCACATCTCTTTCTCTCTCTCTATCTGTCTCTTTCTTGCTCTCTCTCACAATTTTCTCGCTCTATGTTCTCTTTATCCTTCTCTTTTCTCTTTGTCTCCGTCTCCCTCCTGCTCGCTGAAACTCTTCCTCTTTCCGTCTCTTGCTCTATCACACACACACTCTCTCTCTCTCTCTCTCTCTCCCTCTCCGGGGATTAAGGTCAAAGCTTGATAAAGATTTTTGCCTTCCCCAACAACTTTTTCGTATTAAAAAGATGTTTAGTCAACACTTATGAGGGAGCCGCGATCATGATATTTTTCCCCCTTATAAATATGGCCATATTCATAAGGGAGAAAAAAAATTATCATGCACAAACGGCAACTGTTCATAACTATTTCAAGGCGATTCAATGCATTTTTCACCCCGTGGCATACCACCAAATCAAACTAGAATCGAAACTGATAACAATCGTAGCGTAATGGTGAAGAGCTTCGCCCATAGTCCCCATCTAAAGCTGGAATCTACGGTTCGAATTCTGGTCTTGATAACGAACTTTTTTCCTTGGCAAAGCTTCACCGTGACGTGTCCATTTTTGAAGGGAATGTGTAAAAAAAATACTCGCAATTTTTGGGAGTTGGAATTTGTATTAAGCTTTGAAAGTCGCAGAGCTTGGAAACTCCAGGTTGGTATGGAAAAGAATTTAGTCCACGCCGTTGTTAGGGAACGTAAAAAGCTTTATTAAATTCTGCCTTAGCGTGTCGCAATCGGTGCCTTCTTACGGTCATCCTTCTTGTCACGAGATAACCACTGTCCGGTTTTCATGAAAAATTGCTACTGCTCATTATGAGGATTGGCTCACAGGCTCATTTTTATGACAATGTTGCATACCATTTCCGTTGTTTAGAACCAAGATTTCTTAATGGCGTGGCTTCAAAATGAAATGGTCCAATGCCATTGAAAATGTGACACTTGTTTTGGAAACGGGGACAACATAAAGATGTTTACTTATCAATAGTATGAATTGGAATTATGGTTTTCCAGAAAGCTTCATGATATCCAGCCGTGTATGTTGACCAAAAGTCCTGTTCACTTTAGATTTGCGGAGTCGGCAGGTATGAAGCAGTCTTGTTGATTGAAAAAACCTGCCAGAACGATCCCATCGCACGCATTCCTTTTCATTGTCTGTTTGTGTGGCCCTCTGGCAATTGATCAAAAGAAATCGCGCGGGAGGGATTTCGAAGTGGCAGGTTTCCTCACCAAGAACCCGGAAGAAGAGCACCTCCCACAATGTGCTTCGAGGGTCGTCTTTTTCTTCCGAAATCTTAAATACAGAACCTGCCTAATATAAAATCCCCCGTGCGGAGGGGATTTATTTGCGATCAAAACAGCGAAAGAACGAAATTAATCAAAAACTGCTGAATTTTTATACATGGCACATAATTTACTGCGAGCATCTAGCGCGTTTCTGATCCCTGCCGGGGATCGCGGCATGTGGTACCATGCCGGGAATGAAAAAGCCCGGCATGGGAGTTAGCAAATTTGGAAAAATCGACAACAAAATCGGACTGGGGCGGCCGGGAGGGCGGCTGCCACAGACAAGACCGTCTATCCCGGAAAAGGAGACTCAGGGAGCGAGCCGACATCAGTGCTCTCGAGACCTGTGGGCAAGCACAGTTTACGGGATTCAAGGTCTTGTCCGTGGCAGCTCTCTCCGTCGCCGCAGCTGCTGCTCCCGGCACCGGGCGAAAGTCCGGAATGGATCATGAAAATGTACCGTCCAATGCCTGTTGACTCATCAGTTGTACCATAACATGCCGGCGACTTTGTATTCACTGGCAAAATCCTTGGCCTGTGGAACGCTCCATTCTGGGGATTTTAATCCCCGGCATGGTACCCCATGCGGAGATCCCCTGCATGGGATCAGAAACGCGTAGGGAGGTTTTAGCTAACATGATCGGAGGGCTTGAGTATTTTTGCAATCATCCCTTTCCCGAACAGTTACCACCTCTGTTTCCGCCGTGCCTGCTCGTGCTTCCCCATTGTTGCTGTTGCGACAGCTGACACCGAACTTCTGGTCCACTCTCCCGCTCCAAACGTCACACTCCTGGAAACTTTTGTGTTTTCAATCTTGATCGATCTGCTTGCCTGGCACCTGCCGCTTCCGTGGCCGCTGTTCCCGTTCGAGCACATTCCGTGGCTTCAACTGAAAAACATCTCTCAAAAATCAGTTTGAATTGGTATGTGGACTTAATATGCCATATAGACCATAGTAGCTTCTAGACAACTCTTGCCTGCATTTTCCGAATTGTCAACAAAAATGGATAGGTCTAGACTATCCTTGTTGATCATTGGCGGGGCATCATCCAAAAATTTCGTTTTCCACGCGGGCCTTGCGTTCAGATCCTCATTCCCTTGAAGTACATCAGAATAAAGTCGACATTTCTCGGTCATTCTTTCGTCAGTGTTCTTGGGCACTATATGGCTTTTGCTTAGTTTAGAATATTTGTGTGCCAGTGCATGACAAATTAGTCCTTCTTTGTCGAACATTGGGTTGGCCTCAGGCTGCTTCGCACCATCAAATAAATGGTGGTCCATATTGCACTTGTGCAAATTGTTCGAAAAAAAGCAGTCTCTACATCTGCTTTTCTCTCTAAGGTGCAAGCACACGCGTGTCTTGCAGCTATCCCGGCACAACTGGACTTTACATCGTGTCCTCTCTACACCATGAGAACATATGGTGCTACCATGGCACCATTTGCATCGATGTCTGCGGCGATTGTGCTCACAAATGCTAGTACCATGGCATAACTTGCAATAGCTCTTGATTTCATTATGCTGACATAGGCTGCCGCCCCCACATATTTTGCACCTCGTCTTTCTTGTTTTGTGCTCGCATCTGCCTTTGTTCACTTGTGGCAGATCCTCATTTGTGGTTTCTTCGCTTTTGACACCCAGGCCTTTTCCAGCAGGGGGCAGAAATTCCAAACTCGGATCCCCAACATGTGAAGCCAGTTGCTTCTGCTGTCCGTGCGTCAAGCCATCGATGCTTGTGGGCAACTTTGACTGTGTGGGGTGAAAAAAATTTGAAGGGAAAGATGTGTGGACCTGGCCCTGGGAAGAAATACTTGGGTCGTAATTCGACAATCTGTAATGGTCGGGCATGAAGTTTGTGGGCAACAGTGACTGTGTATGGCGAATGAAGATTGGTAAGCCAGAAGATGCGTGTAACAGAGAAGAAATTCCTAGACCGTGGTACTGTTTATGATGATCGAACACTGCAACTGAGGGACAAACGACAGGGCCGGGGCTTGTTCTGGCAAGATGATCCGTCGTAAAGCTGTCCAATGTGAGCTGGTTCTGTAGCCATCGATGCCAAGGATGCAAACCACCAACAAAGGGATGAGCGCGCATTGCGGCTATGGCCATCGCATCGGCACTTGTTTGGACAGAACCGTTGCCCGGGCCTGTTTGATTGATTATACTGGAGAACATCGTGACAGAAATGCAATGGTCCGCTCCAAACAATTGTCACGTGCTCGACAAATGTGAATGCCGTCGTCGTTTTAGTATTTGGATGTAGTCTCGTGATGTCAACAGATGGCGATTTTGTTCGGAAAGCGGAGGGCTTCAACATTTTTTGAGGATTTGCGGAACAGATTCTGTCATCAGCTGCTAGGCATTACTACACAAAATTACTTCATATGCCAAAAAAATAAAAAACTATTTCAAATAACCCTTAACTGTTTACCACTTCATACCGCACAATCTTTCTCTGTTTACCACTTCGCGTAGAATGCGGGCGATGCACTGGCGTCATTAGGGCGCTGTCTGTATCTGTGTACGTGTGCTTGTGTGTATCCATGTACAGTCTTGTCTTGCTTTGTTTAGAATTGCTTTGTTTACATAGTGCGTTGTTTAAGCAAAGATAGATTGTGTCAGTACTTCCCAAGGGGCCTAAACAGCCAAAAAACCTTGCGGAAGCCACCGAAACAAAATGCGTTAGTACCGCACAATCTTTCTCTGTTTACCACTTCGCGTAGAATGCGCGCGATGATCTTCAGAGTTCGATGAAATTCCAGCGACAAAGCGACAAAGCGATGACATTCAGAGTTCGATGAAATTCCAGCGACAAAGCGACAAAGCTTCATGCGCGCGATGACATTCAGGTTTTCGTGCTCCAAGCAAGACCGTCTTGGGTAAAGCTCAATTTCTGTGCCTGATTCCGTCTGCAACCATTCTCAGGGGTTATTACTTCCCTCCAGACACAGGGAGCGAAGTATAGATATTCGGGTTTTACCCAAACAAACAAACAAACAAACAAACAAACAAGTGTGAGACGAAACAAACCAACAAACAAACAAACATTCCCAGTGATAAAGCGATAAATCGATAAACTTCGCGTAGCATTTTCGCGATGATCTTCAGAATGAGACGAAATTCCCAACGATAAAGCCATTAACGCCTTCGGAATGCTGATCACCCAATTTCACTCTGTTTACCACTTCGCTAAGCATTTTCGCGATCTTAAGAGTGAGACGAAATTCCCAGCGATAAAGAAAAAGATCTTAAGAGTGAGACGAAATTCCCAGCGATAAAGCGATAAAAAACCCTAAACGGGCAGTTCGTAATTTCTACCCACCACACACCACCACGTGAACGCCTTCGGCCGTGCTGATCGCCCAATTTCACTCTGTTTACCACTTCACGTAGCATTTTAGTGATGATCTTCAGGGTGAAACGTAATTTCCAACAATACAGCAATATACCCACTTTTAGGTTCTTCTCCCGCATCCATGTATCCATGTGTTTCTTCCCACGGTCAACTCCACGTTGTGCTGCACAATCCTTCAGGGGTGAATCACCTCAGAGCCTTTGAGATCACATTTCTTCTCTGCGGGCACCTCGTGTTGTTTTGTTAGATTTTCTTAGTTGGTGGCCAGTTCTTAATTTCTACTCACTGAAGATGCTTATGGTTCTTTTAGGTTCTTCCCCCTACAACATAATGTTAAGGCGTAGGGTATGGTTATTTTGGTGGTTGAGGATCCATTTTGTATGGGGCCTGCGTAAGTCCAGTGATGCGAGCCATCCCGTCAACTTGTAGAGTGTTACCAATTGATTGATACACGTGGTCCGTGTCTGGTTAAATCTGCGCCACAATATTCATACACGTGGCCCGTGTCTGATTAAATCTGCACCACAGTGTTCTTTGTGTCACGCACGTGATCTTGGAGTGTTCTCTGGACGGTTTTCGTGCTGAAAGCAAGACCGTCTTGAGTAAAGCTCAATTTCTGTGCCTGATTCCGACTGCAACCATTCCCAGGGATTATTACTTCCATGACTTCCCTCCAGACACAGGGACTGAAGAATAGATTTTCGGGTTTTGCCCAAACAAACAAACAAACAAAAAAACAAACAAACCCCCTACAACAGAATGTAAAGGTGTAGGGGATGGTTATTTTGGTGTTTGAGGATGTGTTTTGTATTGCCAAGTTGGACTTGCGTAAGTCCAGTGATGCGAGCCAGCCCGTCAATTTGTAGAGTGTTAGCCATTGATTGATACACGTGGTCCGTGTCTGATTAAATCTGCGCCACAGTGTTCAACGGTTCTTACACGTGGTCCGTGTCTGATTAAATCAGCACCACAGTGTTCTTCGTGTTAGCACGTGGTCTTGGAGTGTTCTCCGGGCGGTTTTCGTGGTCTTGGAGTGTTCTCCGGGCAGTTTTCGTGCTGAAAGCAAGACTGTCTTGTGTAAAGCTCAATTTCTGTACCTAATTCCGTGTGCAACCATTTCCAGGGGTTATTACTCCCCTCCAGACACAGGGAGCAAAGCATAGATTTTCGATTTTACCCAAAAAAACAAGCAAACAAACAAACAAACAAACCATTCTTACACGTGGTCCGTGTCAGATTAAATCTGCACCACAGTGTTTTTTGTGTCATGCACGTGGTCTTGGAGTGTTCTCCAGGCGGTTTTCCGCCCTCTGTTGGTGGTGGTGCTGAAGAACAGCACTTTGGTGGCATGGCAAAATCCGCTGCTGGTCGTGAAGAGCCATTGTGTGCACCTGCCAGCTCATTCAGCTCGATCTGTGCTTCCAAAGCTTTGCAGCCATTCCCAAGGTCCAGCAGTCGGCAGCCTGTCTTTGCCAAGTTTGCACGCGGCACCTGAAGTGGTGGAGACTCTGTGGCCAGAGTGGTAGACAGTGGGCCGTGTTACAACACAGTTTGCAAAGACTGTACTGCAAGCAGCAGCTCAATGTGTGCAAACACAATGTTGTCAGGGCCACATTCCGTGCAGTGGGACAATGACTTGTTGCTAGACCATTTTTTCTTAGTAATAGAAGCAACATCAATCAACTTAGTTTGTACACACCTTATCAACACTGAACAAGCCATAAAGACTATGTTCCATCATGTTTCCAGGCAAACCAAAAATACGTTTAAGGGTGAGACGCAATGATACCCATCCCACCCTCCACTGGCAGTGGTGCTAAAGAACACCACTTGGGTGGCATGGCAAAATTCGCCACTGGTGGTGAAGAACCATTGTACACATCTGCCCGCTCATTCAGCTCGATCCGTGGTTCCAGAGCTTTTCAGCCGTTCCCAAGGTCTGCACGCGGCACCTGAAGTTGTGGAGACTCTGTGGCCAGAGGGGCAGACAGTGGGCCGTGCTACGAAACAGTTTGCGAAGGCTGTACTGCCACAGCACCTCAATGTTCACTCAACTCGAAAAACTTGCCGGGGAAATGGGCAAAATGGATTTTTGATGGAAAGGTCCTCGGGCAACCAAGGTGCGAGTGCTGGCAGGGACAAACTGAAGGAGCCCTGCACCAACACGGCTGATTGAATGATGCTTGTGCAACACCACGGTGGCAACCGAGTCATGATCTGGCGTGGATTCGGGCGATTTTTGGGTGGACGTCATGTTCAGCAGCGGCCCCTGCAACGAGTACTAGGGAGGGCGACAGAGTTCGTCGAGCCAGTACCAGAGCGGTTGGCACGGCTGTTTGAAGCCGCGGATGCTTTGGTGGGTGACGGTGTTCGTCGTGCCAGTAGCAGGACGGATGGCAGAAGGCTGCTGGAACACTTACAGACTCAATAGGTTCACAACAGTGAGTGATTCACACGTTGCTGCACTATTTCATAAGCGCGTGCATACACGGGTGCAGGTGGATCTTTTTGAGGGGGGTATACTGTGTATAGACTCATGATATACTCTCTTCCACAAGGTTGTGCGTGGATGTGTGTACTGAGGGAGTGTACCCTCTTCATCAAGGGGTTGCGTGGATGTGCGTGATGATACGTGATCACCACGTATCAGCACGCACACGCGTATACCTTGCTCCAGAGGGTGCGTTCCTATCAGCACACACGTGCGTGTGTCTCGGTGCGAGAGAAAGCTTACTGTGATAAATATGGCATGTTTTGAATCATGCCATTTTCTTCGCATTTTGATCAACACTGAACAAGCCATAAAGACTACGTTCCATCATGTTTTCAGTCAAACCAAAAATACATTTTGGGGGGAGACACAACAATACCCACCCCGCCCTCTGTTGGTGGTGGTGCTGAAGAACAGCACTTGGGTGGCATGGCAAAATCCGCTGCTGGTCGTGAAGAGCCGTTGTGTGCACCTGCCAGCTCATTCAGCTCGATCCGTGCTTCCAAAGCTTTGCAGCCATTCCCAAGGTCCAGCAGTCGGCAGCCTGTCTTTGCCAAGTTTGCACGCGGCACCTGAAGTGGTGGAGACTCTGTGGCCAGAGTGGTAGACAGTGGGCCGTGTTACAACACAGTTTGCAAAGACTGTACTGCAAGCAGCAGCTCAATGTGTGCAAACACAATGTTGTCAGGGCCACATTCCGTGCAGTGGGACAATGACTTGTTGCTAGACCATTTTTTCTTAGTAATAGAAGCAACATCAATCAACTTAGTTTGTACACACCTTATCAACACTGAACAAGCCATAAAGACTATGTTCCATCATGTTTCCAGGCAAACCAAAAATACGTTTAAGGGTGAGACGCAATGATACCCATCCCACCCTCCACTGGCAGTGGTGCTAAAGAACACCACTTGGGTGGCATGGCAAAATTTGCCACTGGTGGTGAAGAACCATTGTACACATCTGCCCGCTCATTCAGCTCGATCCGTGGTTCCAGAGCTTTTCAACCGTTCCCAAGGTCTGCACGCGGCACCTGAAGTTGTGAAGACTCTGTGGCCAGAGGGGCAGATGGTGGGCCGTGCTACGACACAGTTTGCGAAGGCTGTTTGCCACGGCACCTCAATGTTCACTCAACTCGGAAAACTTGCCGGGGAAATGGGCAAAATGGATTTTTGATGACTCTTCGGAAAATGTCCTCGGGCAACCAAGGTGCGAGTGCTGGCGGGGACAAACTGAAGGAGCCCTGCACCAACACGGCTGATTGAATGATGCTTGTGCAACACCATTTTTCACAAAAATTATTTACATTTGAAAAAATCCATATATTTTGATCTCAAGCATGGTTCACACCAACTCGTAGATCAAACCAGGCTCGTTTGTTTGTTTGTTTGTTTGTTTGGGTAAAACCCGAAAATCTATACTTCGCTCCCTGTGTCTGGAGGGAAGTAATAACCCCTGGGAATGGTTGCAGACGGAATCAGGCACAGGAATTGAGCTTTACCCAAGACGGTCTTGCTTTCAGCACGAAAACCGCCCGGAGAACACTCCAAGACCACGTGCGTGACACAAAGAACACTGTGGTGCAGATTTAATCAGACACGGGCCACGTGTATGAACACTGTGGCGCAGATTTAATCAGACACGGACCACGTGTATCAATCAATCGCTAACACTCTACAAGTTGACGGGCTGGCTCGCATCACTGGACTTACGCAAGCCCCATACAAAACGCATCCTCAACCACCGAAATAACCACCCCCTAC
>Ga0307984_1000322_pt1 | contig 21203 bp, 29 predicted proteins | sample EllFjometageno78_FD_203169 | JGI IMG/M metagenome (GOLD analysis project Ga0307984, IMG submission 203169) | Marine microbial communities from Ellis Fjord, Antarctic Ocean - #78 | ecosystem: Environmental > Aquatic > Marine > Unclassified | place: Southern Ocean | collected 2014-10-09
TTTATAGTGTGGCAGCAGTAATCTAGGTCTAGGTCTACGGCGACAGACGCGACATTCGATGTGATAGTAGATCGACTTTTAAATAATGCGTCTGACTCGACATGGTTCGTTGTGTAGGTGACAAAGCTGTTGTTTCCATCTCCCGCGATACTGCTCGAACCGGATTGACCATGCGCCCCATGATTACCTATGGCCGCTTTAGAGCCGCTGTCTAAGTTCGCTGACAACTTATAATGTTTTTCAGTGTACTCAGTTCCACTAACGCTGTTCCCAGAGATTATAGTGGTGCCACTGGCCTTATAGTAATCAACCATTGAGCTTTTCCTTTAAAGTATCAATTTGAACTTGTTGTTTCTTAACGGCTTCAACAAGTACCCCGATTATTTCATTATAGTTTACGCTTTTAATACCGTCTTCATCTTCAGTTACAGCAGAGGGTAATACTTTCTCTACCTCCTGAGCCATTACGCCCAGAGAGGGTTTGCCAGTATCTTTCCAGTTAAAGGAATACCCATTTAGTTCGGTTATTTTACCCAGCGGGTCTTCTATACTCTTGATGTTGGTCTTCAAGTTAATGTCTGAGGTTGCATTAAACGAAGCGGCGGTAACCGTGTTAAATGTAACGCTGCTGTTTGTATTTGTAGCCTGATTAGAGGTGTAAGTAGTGTAACCAGCACCGTTTGTTAACTGGTTGTTGTTCGTTACACTAGAGCCAGCCGTTGCTCCATCTGCAACATTGAGGAAGCTTCTAACCGCAGCGGCAGTACCATGACGAATGTAACCGTCGTTGCCAGTCTCCACGCAAACCTGAGTTATGCCAGAAGTTACGGTGTTAGGCGTTGTGTTAAAGTAATTTGCAAAAATGTAACCACTAGCGTGTCGCTGAACGACTGTGCTGTTCCCTGCGCTGGTAGAAACAGTATAAGGGAAGCTGTAGTTGTTCGCACTGGTGGCTATCGTATCTAGCTTTGTACCGTCTGCTGCTACGTCACGTCCATCTACTGTGCCTGATACTTTAATATTACCACCCACATCAAGTTTTTCCGTAGGAGCAGAAACATTTATACCTAGATTGCCAGAGGTATTTAAAGCCATTTTTAAACTGGCGTTGACTATAAAGCCTACCCCGTGATTTGTATATGTGCCAAGATGACCATTTTGCGTTGAGCCAGAGATATTATGCCAAGCGTCGTGGGCATACGTCCCCATGAGTACATTTCCAGTTTTAACCGTAGACCTTGCGTGACCTGTGCCGTGGAGGATCATCTGACCATGCCACCCACCTTGGTTAGTAAATGTCTCACCAACTGAAAAACCATTCGCAGCGGTGTTATTAGTATTTACACTTACAGTAGAAGTTGTAGTTGCACCACGGCTTGTGACAGTTGCAAGCGTATCTGTCTCAGTATAGGACTGTAAAAACGCACTTGCGTGATTACCATCCAGTAAGTCAGCGTCTAGTCCAGAGCCTGCACCATCCACAGTCTTAATAGCAGTAAGTAGCTGCGCTGCTGTTTGATCTGTCGAAGAGATAGTCCCGTTCGCAGCGATGGCTATGTTTGTTCCAGCAGTAAAGGCTGCAATAGCGTCTGCGTCTGTGTATACTGTGTTTGTATCTGTCGAAGAGATAGTCCCGTTCGCAGCGATGGCTATGTTTGTTCCAGCAGTAAAGGCTGCAATAGCGTCTGCGTCTGTGTACCCCGCTGGTACAGTCGCCCAAGTTAAACCTCCAGAAGCCCCTGATTGTGCTGATAAGAAGTAACCGTTTGTAGGCGTGTTTGAAACTTTAAGGTTAGCTTCATCAACAATATTGTCAGCAACGACAGTTGCACCATCGCCCGTCGAGATAACTTCGCCTGAGTGATTTGGGTGCGTGTAAGAAGCTGAGCCAGCGATAGTTCCACCAGCGGAGATAGTAATATTTGACCCCGCTGTCAGAGCGTTAACAACATTAGCAGTATCGGTCACGTCAGCTGAGGCTTCTATGCCGTCTAGCTTCGTGCCATCTGTTGCTACGTCACGTCCATCAAACGTAGAATTTGTTGTGATAGCCCCAGTCATAGCGCCACCCGCAAGCGGTAGCTTGGCAGCTATATTGGTGTTAACCGTTGAAGAAAAACTAGCGTCATCGCCGAGGGCCGCTGCCAACTCGTTGAGAGTATTTAAAGCGGCTGGTGAGCTGTCGACCAGATTGGAAACAGCCGTGTCGGTATAGCCTGTGTAATACGACCCGTGCTGTCCGTCTAGCAGATCGGCGTCAAGACCTGAAGTCGCACCATCAACGGTTTTGACTGCGGTTAATATCTCAGCCGCTGTCTGGTCCGCTGTAGCTGCGGCCTCAACATTGTTGAGCTTTGTATGATCAGCATCAGTAAAAACGTTGCTGTCTGACGCGGCCTCGACTGACGCTCGCACCTGAGCGTCAGTTTCGATTTTATCAGTATTGAGGTTGGTAAAGTTCGCGTCAACCTCAGTGTTAGTAAGGGGCGACCCTTTGCCTGATCGTGTTACTATGGTAGCCATGTATCGCCCCCTTTTTAAACGTTAGAACTACCGAGTTAAGACGCCGCTAGTGTGATTGTCCAAGTGATAGAAAGAGTGTCGTCCGCAGCCTTGTTAACAACGTTAAACACAGTGCGGCAAAGCATGTCACCGCTTGAAGCCGCGTTGAAGATTCCGGCTTCAGTAACAGCTCCAGTTCCATCCCCCGCTTCAAAAGAAGAAGCGTAAATGACTTTTTCGTTATTGCTTCCAGAGATTGTCGTGGAGTCCAGTGCCTCACGCGAGCCGAGTACCGAAACCACATCAGTCTGACCTGCCGCCGCCGCTGTGGTGCTAGACCCCAAGGACATATGAGACATGACACCTTTGGTGGTGTTAACCATGCGGCTCGCAATGTAGGCAAGCCCTGCGTTTACAACAAGGTTTTTAACCTCGCGCTGTTCTTTTACGTTCCCGGCCTTGTCCTTTAGGACGATGTTAAGCTGACCGGAGAGCTTTAAGTTTTCGTTAATCATAACGATCTCCTAAGTGAAGGTTCGGGAAGCACCGACGTAATCTTCCTGAAAGTAAGTGAAGGCAGCGTAACCCTGACTTCTTAATGACCCCGCGTCGGTAAACGAGGTCGTCTCAAACAGCCCTTTGTTTGGGGATGTTGTTGTCGCATCACCCAGAAAAGCGCTATCGGCGCGTGGGCGAGAAAATGTTTTTGAAATAGACTCTGTGACCGCCGCCGCTTCGGTGAAAAAGCGGTTAAACGTGTAAAGTAAGACTATGGTGTCAGTTAGACCTAAGTTTTCGCCAACTGACTTTTGCGGCGCTAGAGTAAGCGCGTCAGAAGCGGAAGACGTATCGGAAAACGCCCTCAAGTACGAAACAGCAAGAAGAAGCGTGTCCGCAACAGAAGCTATCTCTGTTCGAGCTTTAACAAACTGTATCTCTTGGTCGTCAAGAATGCTCGCTTCGCCGTCGACGTCGTCTGTTACAGAAAGCGCAGAAAACAACGCTTTTTGCACTGCAAAATTATAGTCTTCATCTGTAGCAAGCGAAACGTCAGAGGTTGATTTCCCAAAATTTGCAGTAAAAACGTCAGTGGGAATTGCACTGTTAGAGCTGGCTTTGCCAAAAGCACTCTGCAACGCCTCTTGGGCGAAAGCGTTATCCGATGCCCCTTTAGAAAACTGGCGTTCCAGTTGATCTATAACAGCCAGAACATCAGCAATCGATCTACCAACGGCAAGTTGCGCAGCGTCCGACGCGTAAGCTTGCTCCAATACGAGCCGCACAGGTACAAAATCACCTTTCTCCAGCGCCGCTACCATCTCCTCGACTGCGGACGCGGAAAAGTTTAGCCCGAGAAGAGTTGCAGACAAGTTTAGTCCGAGCGCTTCAACAGTCGCTTTTAAAGCATTTAAAAACTCGACGGACTTCAGGCTCAAGCAAAGTCCTCCCTGATTTTAAACTTAATTTTATCATACAAAGTTTCACGAACGCCGTTTCCGCGTATGACTTCTAATTCCCCCTCGTAGTTTCCAGCATCCTGGTCGAGATCGCCCGCCGCCCATTGAACAACGGCTACACCAAGGGTCGCATTTTGAGCGGTGATTATTAACGGGCGCGAAAACAAAACAGTAGTTTCCCCTGCCGCTCGAAAGTGCAAAGTAGCAGTGGCACCTGTAAGGTTGGTGACAACACCGTCGTCAGCGTTGGTTATTGTAAACTTTAACTGTGGTCCTGTGTCGCCTTGGACATACTTAAACGTTGAAGCCATTAGCGTCCTCCTTGGCCGTTTGCTCGGTCAAAACCCACAGCCGCTACGCGCAAGTTTACTCTGCGGGCATCACGGCTTTTTGCGTCGGTCGCGCCTTTGGCAAATTTTGCATGGTAGTACATAGCTAGGTCTGGGTTGGACCATTCTTTACCGGGGATTTGCGCTAAAAGTGCTATTGCGCCGTAAGATATACAGCGGCCATGGGTTTCAAAAATCCAGTCTTCTACACCCGTGGCGCTTAGCGAAGGCTTTAATACCCCTGTACCCTCGAACTTATATTTCTGGTCTGGCGTGGGGAAAAACCTAATTTGGGTATCTTGGTATATGCTATACCTGTTGGGTCGCGCCGTAGCTGCCGTTGACGGACGATCAAAGTGACGATCTGTGACCGCCGAAATTTTACTGCCCTCGATATAAAGAGATAACATATTTTCGAGGACAGCGTTCTTGGGGGTCTCAACAGCGTAATCGGTGGTAGATTTACTGGTAAAATCAGGCTCAATATCAAAACGCCAGACTTCGCTCTGCAAACAAAACTCCGCTGCCGCCTCTTGTAAGTGCGCCTCTACGACAATTTCGGGACAACCCGGTAAGTAAGGTTGTATGTAAGGGTAGAATTTGCTCCAGAGCACAGCCATCTAAGTCACCGAGCTTGCAGGGTTAGGTGTGACAGCTGCATCGACCTGCGTCTTAGTACCAATAGCAGCGTTAAAGGTTTGAAACGACGATGCGGCCCTTTGTTCATTTGCGCCATACTCGGCGTCCTTGCTGTAGGCTCTGTACAAAATCCAGTCAGTGATCGGACTTAAATAAGTGTTGTCGAGCTTTATCACTTCCGTACTCCCAGTGTCTGGGTGTAATTGGGCCTCAGACAAGCTGTGAGAACCGGGTGCGTCAGCGTAAATTACCTCTAACTCAGCAGTACTTGTTGCCGGAGGGTAGACGTAAAACTGTTTTGGGTTTCGAGGGTCATATGTGTAGTGCTGAATGTTGGCCGACTGGGTTTCGGCGTGCCAGCTAGGGCGCTGGTCATCCAGAACGCTTCTCGCAACTACCCTAACAACTTTCTTGTCCGAGCTACTGAGCATATTCCGAGTAATATCAAGAAGTCGGAGCGCTGAAGGAAAACCTCCGCTTGAAGCCGTTAGCTCCTGTTTCGTTCCAGCAGTGCAGGTAAATGTCGCGCACACCGCATTCGCGTCAGGGCGCAGTAAGACAATACTCAGATACGACTCATTAAGCCATTTCTGAAGCTCAAGTCGAGGCCAACGTACATTCGTGTCCTGTAGTATCGCTTCAACGCGGGAAATAACGTCGATTACTTTAATGGTAGCCATCACTAACCCCTTATGGTTGTGAGAGGGGGCGAACCCCCTCCGACATTAGCTACTAGGCTGTTCCAACTAGAGCAGTTACGAGCGCAGTGTTCTTCGTTACTGTGTTACCGAATACTGAGAGCCCGCGAATGATATCGCCGAAGTCAGTCTGGTTACGCAGAGGCTCAGTCTTAGTGATCTGAGAGGCGAAGGAACAAGCTGCTTTAGTACCAGCTACCATCATCCGACGCTTCTTAGCGTTGGTCACTGTGGCACCACCAGAAACCGCTGACAGACCTGGGACCAGTGCTTTGGCAGCTGCGCCTTTTGGTAGTAGGTTAGACACATACACGTCGAAGCGATCCAACATGCCAATCTTGCCTGTGCGAACGATGCTGGAAGAGTCACCAGTAAAGTAAGCTTGAGCAATGTCTGTTTGCATGAGCAACTGACGCTCAAAGGGGCTAATAATCAACCAGCGGCCATCTTCTGGTACGTTCTGCTCGTCGAGAGCGGAAGACATAGCAAGGATAGCGTTGAGGATGTTAGCCGGAGTTGTTTCAACAATTGGAGCAACGTCAGTTCCGAGATTGTAGGAACCTGCGGATACACCAGCAGTTGCGCCTTTGTTAGCAGCGGCAGCGCCAGTAGTTACAAACCAGTCAAAGAACACGTCGTTCTCAATTTGGATTTTCAACTGCTTGGCAGCGTCGTCAGTGAACATATTCATCAGGTCCATGTCAGCTTGGTGAGCTAAGATGTCGTTGACTTGTACGCTGAAGTACTTGCCTTTGTTGATCTGCAAGTCCTGAGTGATTGGCACTGGGACTTCAGAAGTAAGGGTAGTACCGGCACCAGCGTAGTTGTTGATGGTGATTGATGGTGCAGTGCGGATACGAATGGTATCGCCCTGATTTTTGATTTCGCCTTCCCAAGAGGTGTTAGCGATTTCAGTCATCATTGTGGACGAATAGAACTTAGCATTTAGCTTGTTCGACCATAATGTTGGAATAAATGTACCTGAGTACGATGGGTCAGTAGCGAATGGTTGTCCGCCTACGACGGGGAATACAGCAGCCATGGTGGCCTCCTTGGGTTGGTTTTATACGCAACTGCTGTTTACATGTTAACACGTTAAGTCTTAGGTTTTAACGCGGCCTTCCATGTACGCAACAGTCAGTTCAGCTTCAAGTTTTTCAGCCGCATCGTACTTTCCCTGTGTATTCAAAGTGCGAACCTTGGTCCAAGCAGCGTCCACTTCGCGAGTGGAGTACACCTTAGAAGTTTGGCCAACACTCTTCGTACTAACAGAGTTAGCAGAACGGTTTGGCGCAACCTGCTTTTCGAGTTCGGCTTGGTGAGGCGGCTTAACTAGTTCACTTGGGCCAGCGACTGTTGCTTTCCACAAACCCACGTAGTGGGCAATTGCTTCGGCGTCACCTTTATCAAATGCCTGTTGCGCTTGAACTCTGCGTGGCCCTCTAAGCATGGGATCATGCTCGTTTAACCACGCTACCCAACGTTCATCGGTGTCGATGGTGGAAAAATCAGGCACCAAATAACGTAGGCGCTGGTTAAAATCCATCTCTCCAACTTGGTTCCCCGTGTCTGCAAGTTTACCCTGCAAATCTTGGATAACCGCGTCCTGTTTTGTAAGTCGGTCCTCGTACTGGTGAGAGACCTCTTCCGCTACACGGCGCTGAACGTCCAGCAGTTCTTCACCAAATTCGGCTCGATCTGCGTCGGTCACTAAACTGACTTTCTCCTTCGGCTTTGTCGGTTCGACGTTAAGCGCCTTTAGCTCCTCTTGGAGCCGCTTTGTTACCTCGGTCATTTCTCGCACCTGTTGGTGCAACCGTGGAACTTCAGCGTCGTACTTACCCGTAAGGGTTTTGTACTTTTGCTTAAAAGTCTCTTCCTCTAAGTCCGTCGGTGACGTGTCAGCTGGCTTTGCTTCTTTAGGTACTGGTGCTTCTTCGGTCTCTGAAACTACTTCCGTTTCCGTATCCAGCGCATCCTGATTTAGGTTTTGCTGGGCTTCTAACGCCTGTTCGTACTCTTCGACTTCCGCAAGCTGTGCCTGCACCTGTTTTGGCAACGCCATATTGTTCTCCTTAAAGCATCAACTCTGTTTTCAGCGCCCTAGGTGTGCTGGTCCCGTGATGGTTTGCTTCGTATGCTCTTACGAGCGGTTTGCTACTTTGGCCGACTCCTCCATCGCCCTTAGTAAATCTTCAAATGCTTCCGCCCTACCCTGCAACCGGTGGATACTTACCGTGTCGGTTACGCTTACAAGTCTGGTCTTAGCCGACTCCGCTTCAGCCTTAAAAAGACCTACCAGAGCCGCATCGCCTGTTTCTTTAAGTCGCAGAAGAGCTTTTACGTGCTTCTGGTCACAAAGATTCAAGTCGATCATGGGTGTAAACTACCTCACATGTGTTAACGTGTCAACACGTATAGGCACTACCTGCCATTAGGTCGAGGGCTCATCGTGTTGTCCTGCCGCCCACCCATAGGAGTGCCGTCTTCTTGCAATTGCGCTGCTTGCTGCTCTTGCATCATCTGTTGCTGCTGCATCTGCTGTTGCTGAGCTATGTCTTGCTGCTTCTGCACATCTTCTCGAGAAGGGACAAGCCTATCAATATTGGTGTTAAGATTACCCGCGACGTCTCGGAGTAGTTCAGCTGTACCCGGTAATCCAACAATCTGCTGTGCGACCGGACTTTCCAACACAAGACGGAGGAAGTCAGTCTTACGGACAGCTTCAGCTTCTTTAACGACCAACGACATTGCGCCCGTTGCAACGATCTGTACATCGCCAATAAGGTCTGGGTCATCTGAATACCTTAAATTTCTTTGGTACTGGCGTTCTAGCATCGGTCGCATCACATCGTGGTCGATGTTACTGATAACCTGCTTGATGCTCTTACCAGCGTTTGACATGAGCATTGAGAGGCCCGAGGAGGTCCGTCCAGCGCCGGGAACATGCTGCCCCGTCATGTACTTAGGAATACCAGAAACCTCGTCTGAAATGGCCATAAAGCGGTCAAAGACAGTCATCAGTTCTTGGGCGTTCGAATTGGGCTGAAAGAAACTCATAGGCGGGGCTGAATCCGCGAAATCTGATTGCCGGAACTGCCATATCTTCCAAGGGTACATCTGTGTGATGTCCTCACCCGCTGGAAGACGGCTTATATTTACGCCGACCTGTGGACCTGAAGAGATGCCCATATTATTTGCTAACGCCCGAGCAGCAGCGTTGCACATATTCTGAGCGTCCATACAAAGGTCGGCGACCCCATTGCCGTCAACACGGCCTGGAACTTTTTCAAATGATGTTATGTAGTAAGGCTTGCGGCCAATCGGGTCGTAGTTAAGAACCGCACGTATCACGGTGTTATTAACCATCCAGATTTCGCAAGGGTAGGATTTCTGCGGGTCTTCAATTTCTTCGTCGTCCAAGCCCCACTCGAGTAGCAGCTCCCCAGGAACTGAGTCCCATAGCTGGAGCGCAGCAACGACATCGGAGTGGCCTTCGTCGAAATCTATACCACTAACGTCTTCCATTAAACTGTCGTCGTGGTCCAGCCAGCTAAAGCCACCCGAGCCGAAGTCAGAGAGTATGGAACGCACCGCGTCCTCGTCGTAGCCTTCAACGCCTATCATGTTCTCCACATCGTCGCGTGTCAGGTGGTGCAGCTCAATGACAGGCATGTTCTGGACGTCGTCGCCCCATGGTGCCCAGTAAAACTTAAACGGGTCGACGCGTTCCCACTCATCGCGGAGTACCTCAACAACGCCTAGACCGCCGTCAACGTACTTCATGGTCTTGCGTTTTCGGGGGATCGGACCCTTGAGGATCGCGTATGGGAATGTGGCGATGTCGTTCGTAAACTCAAACAGAGCCTTAACGAAGCCGCCCTCGACCATCTGGTCTTCCATCTTCGTTTCCATCCGCTCGACGCGCTTTTCCGCTTCGAACTTCATGGCCCTCATGGCGGTGTCTTTCATGCCAGACGCAAGGTCTTTTAACTCCGCAGGGTCTATCGGTTCGTTCCCAGCGTCGTAGTACTGCATGAGGTTTTGCTTCATTATGTTCTGCATCGCTTGCGCGACGTCTGGAGCAACTTCTGGTATCGGTGTGGCAGACAGGGACCACGGCTTATCAGCGCCAGTCCCTAGAAGCGTATCTCGCAACCAGGCAGTAGCAGTCCTGCACTTAGAACTAACAATACCCATAAATATTTCAGAGCCACCTTGCTCTTTGATCTGTGCGAGTTTGGCAGGGTCATACTCCATATTTCTAGCGCGAACACACGCGGCCAGTCGCTGCTCAAGGTTTTGTTGGTGGTGATCCCGCAAAACCTCCCAGCGCTTTCGCGTATGCGAAGACAACCCGGCTATAATCGGCGAGTTCTGGGTAACAGAATTAGCACGGTTTGCCTCTGCCTCGAGGGTAGAGGCACTTGCAACAGGGATTAGTGACATAAATAAATCTCACATGTGGCGTCGACTACGCAGTAGCACACATGTGCTCACGCGTCAACAGATTACGTCCAGCCACCGGCTGAGACCTTGGACACGTTTTTCCTCTGAGACGTCCACGCTTGCGCCCCGAAGGTCTCACCGCCGTCTGCGTGTAGGCACAGATACTGGAACGCATCGGCTACATCTGACCACGGGTGGGACTTCTCTGGCTTCTCGTCACGTGCGCCTTTTGTGTTTATTTTGTACCGATACTTCCCGGCCAACGCCATCACCAACGGCGACGCACTACCAGCGTCGGCGACGAAACCGTATTTACCATCGACCACACGGGTCAGGTATTTTTCAACCGCTGCTATCCGTCCAGCTATAGAGTTAGTCCTCGCGGGCTTCACGACGAACCCCTCGTTTTTGTATATGTCAGCCACGGTTCTCTCGTCCGTCTGGACCCGCTGGAACGCAGCAGGGTCGATTATAACGAGGGCTTGCCTGCCGGGAAACTTATTGGCCATCAGTGGTTTGAGCCTCTCACGGACGAACCTGAGAGCTCCCATGCCGTCTGAAATTAGCGCGTCGTACACAACCAGTCGCCCGTCGTACCCAACCTGCCCTATCACAGCCGCTGGTGTCAGTCCTGCGTCGACACCTATCAGCAGTGGGGTGTCCGAGAACATGGGTTTAAGCGGCTCTTTGGACGAGTGGACTGTACGGTCAAATGATCTAAAGACGGGTTGCCCAGATAAACTCTTACCAAACTCCGCGTGTATATACACCGCGATCCAGTCTTCGGTCTTACCTTTGGCTAGGTTGTCGTAGTAATCATCGGGCAGAAACTTAGTCCAATCGGCCTCTGGAGCAAGACCTGACGGTTGTATCGTAACATGCAAGTTATCAGGCGGCTCTGTGAGCAGCGTTTCCCAGAAAGTGTCCATGTCAGGGGGGTTCGTCATACCCCAAATGTGCATATTTGGCATTCCATCGTCCGTTTTGCACCCTACCCCGTTCATCATCTTGTCGGGATACCGCCCCACACGACCTTGAGCGGCATTGTAGATATCGGGGTGAATTTCCCTAAATTCGTCGAAAATGATGAAACTAGCCTGTAATGAGAGCAATCTGCGCACATCGTTGGCGTCGTCTAGCCCGCGAAACAGCACTTCGCACTCAATATCACCCACTTTTAGGACGAATTTGTACTCCGTTTTGAGAAAACTCCCCATAACACCGTCTGGAATCCACTTGAGGAAGTCAGGAATGGACGTATCACGCAGCTGCTCTCGCGTATTTCGCACCCAAATGGTCCTAGAACGCCTAATTCCATCCTTACACGGGGCCATTCTCGCCGCATGGTGCAGGATTTTCATGATACCCGCCGTGGTTTTAGTCGACCCGACTGGTCCTACCGCCAAGGATATGAACTTTTCCGAGTAAAAGAAGTCGTCTAGGGACGCGATTACCTCGAAATCTATCTCATGTATCATGCTTCAGCCTCTTAAACAGGCGGACGTCGAAGTGCGCGACAGGCTCAACATCTGCACCATCCCTCGGGTTCCGCGTTCTTCCTGAAAAATCTATGGTGTAGTTTTCGTTGACACCGGTGTAGAAGATGCCATCGACCATCTTAACGACAAGCAGAAACCGTACCCCGATCTCGTTTGCCAGCTGCTTGCCATTGATGACCTTGTTCAACGATATGAAGACCGTCGGGTACCGCCGCAACTCAGTTGACCGACACTTGATCTCAACCAACGCCTTTATGGTCCTACCCACGCACAGCGCGTAGTCAAGGTGGTAAGAGATTGGTAGCTTCTTACCTTCACAGCGCCACTGCTTGGTCAGTGCTGCTAGAACTTCGCCTTCATTGTACTTATCGGACGCAGTCTCATACATCGGACGCATGGGGGATTGCCTGACCTTCAATGGTGAGAGCATCGGAATGATCCTTGGCTCTGGTGATGTTTATGACCACTTGAGGGCCACCATTGCCGAGGTCTACCTTCGTATCAGGCTCCAACCTGCCCATTTTGTTCAGCATTTTCTGAAATTCTATACGAGCGGTGGGATTTATGTCGGGATTTTGCATGTGGCGGAACAGATTGTCCAAGTTCACTGCGCCCAGGAGACGCGCAAAGGTCTCGATGAGTGTGGGATCGTCCTCGATAGCCAAGAGTTCTGCCGGGGATAGGAGGGCTTTGTCTACAAGGAGGGGGTCAAGGACTTGGTTTACACGTTGATTCATAGCTTCACCTGTTAACACGTACACAAGTTCCGGTCAATCGGGGGGTGATTTGGGTATTTGGCGGGTCTATTTGGCGGGTTGAGAACAAAAAGGGAACAATTGGGATTTTAGGGGGTCGCGATGAACGGAACACATAAGGGCTGGGTGGGGGGCCGGGGGGGCCTCGGTCAGTGGGGGGGTGTCCATGCCGCGCCATAGTTGTAAGGCCGGAAACATGGTCCTTGCTGTAGCCACTGCTCTCCTTTTGGTCCGCAGGTACGCCTCACGCGCTGATGAACCGCGCGTTAAAGATAACGGGTTTAATTGCGCCCAGTCCAGTAGCAAGCCATATGTACGAGGCGCGTAGCGCTTCCCCGACGTCAGGCTCAAGAAGCTGTGATGGTCAATACATCTCCGTGTAGTTTATCGGACGGGATACCAGTACGAGCGACACCGACTTATCGGGTTACGAGAAAAGTATTTGCTCGTCAAAAAAGCGCAACGTGCAGCATGGTTACATGCTTGGCCCTCCAAAGGGGTGATGTCACTGATCCACTGGCGCACCAGACAATAGTAATATTGCACGGTTTGCAAAACGCATGACACATTGTGTACGGCGCGTGGTTAGTATGTCTGGCCAACCAGTCCTCAGTTTATCTTTGTCTGACCGCTCGATCCGTACCTTGTGTCAATGTAGGGCGCATCAATCGGTGCATCCTAGATTGATACAAGCTTAAGGAGCTTAACCATGCTTACTCGTAAAGAATTGAACAAGAAAATCTCTGGCGTTCGTCGTTCGACTAAAGCGTTCCGCGCTAACATCCAGATGTTGCTTATCGAATGTGCTGCTCACGCATATGTCGACGGTCAAACTACGCCAATGGCGCAGCTGTACGACGCTGCTAACGGCGCTGACCGCCTTGCCATGGCTAAATGGGCGCAGAAGTTCGGCTTCTCACAAGCCAAAGCTGACGGCAAGTTTGGCCTGATCCGCGCTGCTGTTAACGATGCTGCGTTCGACGACGGCGACGCTTTGATCGAGTACCTGACTGAACACGCAACAAGCTGGTTCGACATGGGCAAGACTAAGTCCGATATTGCCAAAGATGTAGACATCGCTGTGGCCCTTATGGCACTCGCTAAGCGCTGCGCCAAAGCTAAAGCTAATGGTGGTAAAATCACCGCTGAACGCATCGCTGTGACTGCCGCGTTCAAAGAGCTTCAAGCCGCGTGCTAACGACGAATTACCTACAAGACAGTGATTTGGCTGTCTTGTAGTTTGTCTTAAAGCTACATGTAACGAATTCAACAGCTTGACCCCCCCTTTAAGACAATAAGACAATAAGACACTAATAAATAATAACTGAGAGTGTGAAAAAAGAGAGAGGTGCCGTGCTCACTTTTAGAGCGCTTCACTCTCCCCGCTTGCTTCTCTCAGCCTCTGTCTTATTGTCTCAAAGCCTTAATATCAGACACTTACGAGGTACCTGCTGTCTTGTAACTTTGTCTTGTTGCTACTTTTGTCTCACAAACCATCCCATAGGAGTTTCTCATGGCTAGAACCGCCCACCAGATTTCGCTGAGCAGATTGCCCAAAACTACTTTCGCCCCTGCGACCCGAGTAGGTAAAAACCAAAACTCGTGGACTAAATCGTCTGCCACTTACGCGGATCGTGTCAAAGCTCGTTCCCGCTCGTTCGTCGCCACAAGTAAATTCCGTGAGCAACTCGCTAAGGGTAAAGTATTGCGCGACGCCGACGGCCAATGGCATGTCTGCCACAACGACGGTCTCGGTTTCTTCTGGAGCTACGCCAAGTTCGTTTCTGTCACTATCGCTGTCGAGTGGATGGCCTGTGCTGACATGTCCGACCGTAAGACGTTCTGGGCCAAGCACCCTAAGTCGGTACGCAAGCTGACTGGTGGCCCGTTCCAACCAACCTAAATATGACAGGAGGTGTTAACGTGTTTACACTTAGTATATTTATATCTCGACTCATCAACCCCACCATCTCACTTCTGGCTTCCGTCTTCTTTGGATTACTCGTCGGCTGGGTTGGTATCAACTGGGTCACTGGCTGCGGAGAAATGGCCATCACCATGTACGGCGCACACATTCCCGGCCACTGCGTGCTCTATCCATTTAACTGAACAGGGAGTTACCCACATGAAATGGTACATCGCCACCGCCCAACTGAAATTTGCCCGATACGGGTTCATCGGCTGTCCCTTAACTGACGCCCAACTGACCGCACTGTACAAACTCAACGTCAAACTCGACGACGTCTACGGCGTAGGCTGCGACGTTGTCTGCGGCCACACCTTTAACCAAGCACTGGAGCACGTACGCCATGAAACGCTTTGACCCATTCCGCAAGGTAAATTGTAAGTACGGCGCGCCAATGGGGCGTCGCGGTGCCAACACCGTCGTCTACTCTGACAACGGTAAACTGTGCGCTCGTCACTGTGGTGGCTACGATGCCTACGATAAAGGCGGCGCTTACTGGGGTTCACCCCTTAACATATGGGCCGTGTGGAACCACGGCAAAGGCGACGACACTGTAACCTATGTTCGAGCCGACAACCGAGCCACCGCGCTTGTATTTGCCCAGATAGAAGGAGACGCGTAATGACTTTAAATAACTGGGGCCACGACGTCGACGCCCACATAACTGTGACGCTCAAAGACGTCTACGGCAATCGCCTAGTCTACCCCGTGTGTGAAGACGCACAACGCTTCGCCAACATAGCTGGCACCAAGACGCTATCCCCTGTCGTAATCACGACCATCAAAGCTATGGGGTTCGAAGTCAAAGTTAAACAAGAAGAACTGTAGCTAAAACCACCAAATAACATCTAGGGGTAAAGTGTTACGGCAGCACGTCGGATTCCAAATCCGAAAGACTGGGTTCAATTCCTAGTACCCCTGCCAATAATCATTCAGTTGACAGGTTATATGTTTACCTGTAAACACGTGACACCACTTGCGCACGTGTGACTTAATCTGTGCATACAAGGAGCACCAACTATGACGAGCATCAATCAGTTTATAGAAATCGTTACCCGTACCCAAACGGTTAGCCCAAAGTTTGTCCCTATGGCTTGGGGCGAACCGGGAATTGCCAAATCAGCCAGCGCCCGTGTGATAGCGAAGAACCAAAACATTCCCGAAGATCGCTACATGGACGTCAACCTCGTCAACCATGAGGTAGTAGACTTCAACGGTATCCCACGTATCATCGACAGCGGGTCCGGCCCAGTGACCGAGTTCGTCCCGACCGACATCTTTGCCAAGTTCCGCAAGGGTACAGGACCGGGCTTCATTAACATCGAGGAATTGCCACAGTCCGACAAGTCACACCAGACTTGGACCGCTGGCTTTGTATTAGACCGCAGGACTGCCACGTTCGAGCTAGACCCCGAGGTGCGCATCATGTGTACAGGCAATCGTGTACAAGACCGTAGCGGAGCCAAAGCCCTACTCGCTCACCTCTGCTCACGCATGACCCACTTCGACATAGCAGTAGACACCGAAGCCGCACTCGTATGGATGCTAGACAACGGCGTCGACCCTATGGTTGTGGCTTTCTTGCGACTACGCCGTGACCTTTTGCAGAAGTTCGACCCAGCTGCCAGAGCAAGCCCCACATGCCGAGCATGGACACAGTTTGGTACAGAAATACCACGTGACTTACCTCGAGACCTGTACCTTATGGCTGCTACCGGCAAACTTGGTGAGGGTGCTGCGACCGAGTTAGTTGCCGCTCGAGACATGATGCACAAGATGCCTAACATCGACGAGATACGCGCCAGACCTGACGCTGTCGAAGTGCCTAGTGAGCCATCCGTTTGCTACGCCGTCGCTACTTGTATGTCTATGTCTACAACGACGGACCTGTTCGCCGCTGACATGCAGTACATCAGCCGGATGAAAGCCGATTTCCAGATGGTCTACGTGACCGACGCGACGCGTCTTAATCCAGACCTGCAAGATTCCAAAGATTACATCAACTGGTGTCTCGCCAACCAAAACACATTTATGGGAGCTTAACTAATGAGGTTCAACAGTTACAGTATCGTCCCCGCCCCTAAAGGTGTTTCCATCAAGCCTAATAACGGTGACGCAGATTTAGAAGTCTGCATATCCGTAGCTGACGGGCAACTCACGGTCAGTGTCTATCACGACGACGGGATCATGGACGACGCAATCGCGTCACACTCATATAAAATGGAGAAAGTAACATGAATATGCAAGCATCACTTCAAGCGTCAATCCAAGCAGCCGTCGAGGCAAGCAAGAAAATATCCGTCGACGACTCACCACCTGTTAACGCGTCACCACCTGTCTACTCCCAACTAGTCGACCCCGTCGACGCGGTTCCATTCCCCCATAATTTTAGCTCCGACGACGACGTTGTCTTCAAGAACATCAGTGACCGAGCTATGACGTTCAAGCTCAGCATGTCTAAGTTCAACGTTAACGTCAAAGATGTTGACCGCACTGTTGAGTACGGCGCGGGTCACGTGACCAAGCGGTTGTTCAAAGGTACAGACAACCTCGTAGCCAAAGCAGCAGCTGCCTACGGCGCACTATATACCTACGTTCACGATAACACACTGCCGTGGGATGTTGGCGTCCGTATCGTCAACGCGACGTTCTTCAAGGAGTTCTCCGCCCAAGTTCGAGTGCTACGGGCCGAGTGCGAAAGAGTAGTATCACTCGTAGAAGCTGACTGGGGTAACATCAAGGCCGCAGACTTCCGCCGTATGGAGCAGATAGGTATCGCTACTAACAACCCTGACCTTGCCAAATGGTCTGACTACCCCGACGACATCGGTGCCTGTTACAGCGTCACAACGTACATAGAACCCATTGCTCAGACGTCGAGCATAGACCCACGTTGGGGCGTCGACCCATCGGACGTCGAGGAGTACAACCAGCGGCTGCGCGATGCCAACACCAACAGCGGCAAGCATGTAGTCTCTAACCTCATAGCACCACAAGAAGCTGCCATAGCTAAGCTGTCGGTTCCTATCGGTTCCGATAACGATACGTTCCGTGCCACGCTTATCGGTAACATGGTTGGCGTCGCCGACCGGATGTCACGAGCGAACGTCTGCGACGACCCAGCGATTGCTCAGCAGATCACCGACCTATCCAGCTTGGCTGGTAAGTTAGATGCCAACCACGACATTCTGCGCAACTCACAGACCGCACGTAACCAAGCGGTTGCTGACATAAGTTCACTGGTCAACCAGATGCGGGGGTTCGCGTGATGCGAATTGAATGTCCAAATTGTGAGGGTGAGGGCCAAGCATACTACTCGTTCCCTGACCACGAAGAGAGGCTGGCGCAGTGTGAAGACTGCGTCGGTGGTGGCCGCGTAGATGTAGACGACGAAGAGGAGGAAGCAGCATGACGAGCAAAGACATGGACCGCCTATTGGACGAGGTATTCGCCAAAGTATTCGGGAGTAAATGGTGATGGCTAAATGGACACTCGACAAGGGGGCCGACGAAATCTCAGACCAGACTAGGTTTTCACAACTCCACGCCGAGATCAAAGCGTTGCAGAGTAAAAACTCCCGACAGCGCAACGACATCGCACGGCTCAACCAGAGCTTGGAACGTGTCACCAAAGACAAGATGTCTTTACTCAGTGACATCAAATTTCTTAGAGGAGAAACACAATGAGCGTACTAACGATGCAAGCACCACTCGTCGATCCGACCGTCGACATGGTGTCTTTGCTTGCCAACGTGTCCAAGGCTAAGTCGCTACTCGTACTAGACCGCCCGTTCTATGGTATGGCTGTAAGCAAGCGACCGATCATCTACACAGATACTGTCCCGACCGCTGCTATGACAGCCAAGGGTCAGATGTACATGAACCCCGCGTGGTGTAGCAAGCTGACTGTTCGCAACCTGATGTTCTTACTGGCCCACGAAGCACTGCACTACATGCTCTGCCACTCAATTCGTATGGGTGTACGTAAACACACAGCGTGGAACATCGCATGTGACAAGGTTATCAACGACCTTTTAGTCAACGACAAGGTTGGCGACCCAATACCAGACGGCGTCTACATGGAGGGTGCCCGTGATCTATCAGCCGAGCAGCTGTACGACGAAGACGACGGGAAAGACGGCCCAGTCGGCCCTATCGGCAACGACGTTGGCCCTCCAGTCGACGACGACGGCACTCCTCTCGACGATGCAGAGGTACGTGAGATAGAGACGCAAGCTAAGATCGAGATCGTCCAGTCCGCCAAAGCTGCCAAAGCCGCTGGCAAGTTGCCCGGTTCTATCGAACGCATCGTAGACGAACTTGTTAACGTGACAACACCTTGGTTCAGTATCCTCGAGCCTTTCATGGTTGGTAAGATCAAGGACGACATCACATGGAACAGACTTAACAAGCGGTTTATCTCGCAAGGCGTACACCTACCTAGCCGCTCTACCAAGCCTACTATGGGAGTTGCTGTTCTTGTGCTCGACTCATCATGTTCTGTGTCTGAAGAAGAGTTCGCTTCTTACAACGCGCACATCAATCGCATCTTGGAGACGTGTAACCCCGAGATGGTTCACGTGATCTACTGCGATACAAATGTGACTGGCCACGACGAATACACAGCCGACGACCTGCCTATCAACATACGAACCGTCGCTGGCGGTGGCACCAGGTTCAAGCCAGCGTTCGACTACATCGACGACCAAGACCTAGAACCCGAAGTTGTTGTCTATCTGACCGACGGCTACGGCGACAGCAATTTCACCACCCCCCACGAAACTATCTGGCTAACCACCGGATCAACTGAACTAGCCTTTGGCACTGTCATCAAATTTGAGGAGTAATCAACATGGCATACGTAAGAAAAACGGCCACTCTTGTCGAAGATATCACCGACCAAGTAACTAAAATGCGTAGCGTCGCCGAGGCGCGGTACGACGTCGACAACATAGCGCTCGACCCTTCCCAGCTAACCGAACTTGTAGAAGCAGCGCACGTAACTGCGTGGAGTGAGGCACCAGAACTACGCCGCACGATGCCCCCAGCGTGGCGCTCAGAACCCGCTAGTGCTGACCTGCGTGTGTACGGGCCAAACAACGAAACCACGGCTATGATCAAGTACAGCGTCCAAGGAACCTACAACCTACCTGCTACCACAAGGTATTCACGCCGCGAGCCAGCCATCGACATAAAATACGAGAACCTGTCCCCTTCCCTAAAATCGTGCGTCGACGACTGCGCGGGGAACGCCGAGAAGCTCAAAGAAATCCATGCCAAGTTTAGCACTGTAAGAAATCAGTTGGTCGCGTACATGGAACAGCACGCTTCTCTCAACGCTGCGCTCACCGAGATGCCCCAGCTAGAGATGTATGTGCCGCAAAAGTACATGCAACGCATTCGTGCAGCATCTGAACCCCGCGCAAAAGTACAGCACTCAAACGTTGTCGCTCTCAACATCGACGTCGACGCTCTCACTGCTGCCGCCATCACCCACCGCATCGCAACTGCAACCTCGTAAGGAGAAACACCATGAAACAGAACATCAGCAAAGCCGCCCGTGAAAACGGTCTAACAGCATCACTTGCGCACAATCGCATAAAGAGCGGGTGGTCTTTTGACGACGCCGTTTCCATCCCAGCTAGGGGGTACAAATCCATGAAGAAGTCGAAAGCTGAAATCGTCTGGGCTTATCTTCTGAAGAACCCGTTGGCTACATACGTGGAAGTCGCCAAGGAAACAGGTGTTTCTTACAGTTACGCCTACGCCCTAAAGACTAAAATCTCCACGCCCCGCGAAGTGTTCGAGGCCGAAGCCGCAGACAACACGTCAGAACTGTTTACTCGGGAGCAACGGAAGAAGATTATGATCGAGGGTTTTGCGAATAGAAAAGCCCAGATCGCGGATTTCGAAGCTAACAAATCAGTCGGGAAAACTATCGGCAACGCCATCCGCCGTTGGTGGAAAGCCGCGTAGCGATGATCGCGATGACCTGCTTAGCACTTAACGTATATTTCGAAGCTCGTTCGGAGCCTATCGTTGCTCAGTTCGCAGTGGCGCAAGTCACGATGAACCGCGTTAAGTCAGACCTCTACCCAGACAATGTATGTGATGTTGTCTGGGACAACCGCCAATTCTCTTGGACGCACGACGGTAAGAGCGACAAGCCCAAAGAAACATCTGCGTGGGAACGTGCGCAGTGGGTGGCCAAGATAACGCTTGAGGACAACGACAACAGTATCTCCGTCGTTCCGAATGACACGGTCCACTACCACGCCGACTACGTCAAACCTTACTGGATAACGAGTTGTGTACGCATCACCCAGATAGGACGGCACATTTTTTATAGGAGGAAGTTATGAGACTATACACAAACTGGTACGGCGCTTGGGCTGGCACACAGTCCGACGCCAAGGAAATCAAAGGTGAGGTGCATCAGTTCGACGTGCCCACCGACAAGCCTAACCTGTTATCTTTCTTGAACCAAAACTCTGTGGGTAACACCAAAGACTGGGCGAAGACGGTCACACACATCGACGAGCGTATTCGCGACGAAACTAAACGGCACCCGCAGTCATGCAGCGTCAACGATCTAAGCACGTATGACGTCCGCGACGTGGTTCTTAACTGTGACAAAAAGCATCTGGGCAGCGCGTTAGCCTCTATCGTCTCACGTTTATATGACATGCAGGAGTACGTGTGATGGACGAAGACGAATTGGATATTTTTGAATTGTTAGACACGGTGTCTGTCGAGTCGGGGGAAGGTTACGAAGTAGCGGGTCTAATCCCGAAAGGTTGGTACGCGGTTAGTATAGGCTGTCCGCTGCTCGATGACGGTATTACTGCGTGCTTTCGAAGGGAAACGGATGCGTTTCGTTTTCGTTTAGACCTTATCAATAGACGCATGA
>Ga0307984_1000324_pt1 | contig 21130 bp, 15 predicted proteins | sample EllFjometageno78_FD_203169 | JGI IMG/M metagenome (GOLD analysis project Ga0307984, IMG submission 203169) | Marine microbial communities from Ellis Fjord, Antarctic Ocean - #78 | ecosystem: Environmental > Aquatic > Marine > Unclassified | place: Southern Ocean | collected 2014-10-09
TTATTGGTGGACCTTACGGATTCGATCCTTCGATTAAATCAAGAGCGAATGAACTTTGGGCATTGGGGACGTTAACTTTTCCGCATCAACTAATTCGGATTTTTGCCACAGAACAAATCTACCGCGCCCACACTATTCTCAAAGGTGAACCCTATCACCATCCATAAAAGTTCAAGCAGAAAAAAAGCCAACCTGAGTTGACTTTTTTAAATGGTTTTTGCACTAAGCTATTCCTGAGATATCCCTTTACTCTTACTGTGCTAATATCGTAATGTGGTTATTGAGGACTTCTACTGTTCCTCCATTCACCTTAAAGGTCATTTCTTCACTACCCGTTTTTACAGTAATCTCACCATTTCGTAAAGTCGTTACTAAAGGAGCGTGATTACTCAAGATACCTAAACTCCCATCCGTACCAGGCAGACCTACATATGTAGCTTCACCTTCGTAAAGTTGCTTGTCTGGTGTGAGAATGTTTACTGTCATACCGCTTTTGCTTCTGCGAGCATTCTCTCTCCGTCAGCGATCACCTCTTCGATATTTCCCTTCAGGTTAAATGCAGCCTCTGGATATTGATCTAAATCACCATTCAAAATCATTTTGAATCCCTTGATTGTGTCTTCTATTGGTACAAGAACACCCTCGATTCCAGTAAACTGAGTCGCTACGTGGAAAGGCTGAGATAAGAAACGACTAATACGACGTGCTCTGTTTACAGCTTGCTTGTCTTCTTCTGATAATTCATCCATTCCTAGAATGGCAATGATATCTTGAAGCTCTTTGTAACGTTGAAGAATTTCTTTCACATCTTCAGCACATTTGTAATGCTCTTCTCCGAGGATTTCTGGACTTAGAATCCTAGATGTCGAGTCAAGTGGGTCTACCGCTGGGTAAATTCCGAGACTCGCAATCTTACGAGAAAGTACTGTCGTTGCATCAAGGTGAGCGAAAGTAGTCGCAGGCGCCGGGTCAGTAAGGTCATCCGCAGGTACGTAAACGGCCTGCACAGAAGTAATAGAACCACGTTTCGTAGATGTGATACGCTCTTGCATAACTCCCATCTCAGTAGCAAGTGTTGGTTGGTAACCTACAGCTGAAGGCATACGTCCAAGTAGCGCTGACACCTCAGATCCAGCCTGAGTGAAACGGAAAATGTTATCTATAAAGAAAAGGATATCACGTCCTCCAGACTCCTCATCTCCATCACGGAAATACTCAGCAACAGTAAGACCTGAAAGAGCAACACGAGCACGAGCTCCAGGAGGCTCATTCATTTGACCAAACACAAGAGTTGCTTGTGACTTCACCAATTCTGTCTTATCAACTTTGCTAAGGTCCCATCCTCCAGCTTCCATGCTTTCAACGAAGGCATCACCATACTTAATAACGCCAGATTCAATCATCTCACGAAGAAGATCGTTTCCCTCACGGGTACGCTCACCTACACCAGCAAATACTGATATACCCTCGTATCCTTTAGCGATGTTGTTAATGAGCTCCATGATAAGAACTGTCTTACCAACTCCAGCTCCCCCAAATAGACCGATTTTTCCACCTTTTGAATATGGCTCAATCAAATCGATTACTTTAATCCCTGTGAAAAGCACTTCTGACGATGTCGAAAGATCTTCGAATCTAGGTGCTGACTGGTGAATGTTACGACCATTTTCTTTGCTCACTTCACCGATTCCGTCAATAGCATCACCCACAACGTTAAAGAGTCGGCCCTTAATAGCGTCACCAGTTGGCATTTGAATACCTGTTCCAGTAGAGCTTACTTTCATACCGCGACTTAAACCTTCAGTCGCATCCATGGAAATTGCACGAATGGTGTGCTCACCGATGTGTTTCTGAGTTTCTAAAATAACTTTAGAAGTTCCTGCATCAATTACCAGGGCATCTAAAATGTTAGGTAATTCAGCTCCTTCTGGAAAACGAACGTCTACTACAGGACCAATAACCTGTGATACGACTCCTTGTTTTGTTGACATATTTATCGCGTTTAAGCTTGTGTAATCGAATGCAAAAGTACAATACCATTTGTGAAATTAACACCATATTTGAGCATAACTTAACACACTTGAAAGTTCACCTAAAAATAGAGAGTTTTTACTCGAAAAAACCTGTCGTTTTGACCATCGGCACTTTCGATGGTGTACATGCTGGACATCGTGCCGTCATTGAAGTCCTTAAGCTAAAAGCTGATAAAATAAATGGTGAAACGGCGCTATTAACTTTTTCACCTCATCCCAGAGTTGTACTTCATCCCGACAACCACAATTTGAGATTGCTCAATACGAGGAAAGAAAAGGAAGCTCTTCTTGAAAATGCGGGTCTCGATCATTTAATTGTAGTACCCTTCAATTTTGAATTATCTCGTTTGACTCCATTAGATTATGTACGTAAATTATTAGCTGAAGGAATTAAACCCGCTGAAATAGTCATCGGTGATGATCACAGATTCGGGAGGAATCGTGAAGGATCGTTCAGCAGCCTGAAAGAAATGGGTCTGATGTTTAACTTTCGTGTCACCGCTTTAAACGCTGAGAGGATACATGAAATACGAGTGAGTAGCACAAAAGCAAGGACTGCCATTGAAGAAGGACTGGTCCAACATGCAAATGATTTGTTATCGCACCCTTTCCCATTATCAGGCACAGTTGTAGAAGGTGATAAATTAGGCCAAACAATAGACTTCCCCACTGCTAATCTTAAGCTTACGGACCCACTTAAAATCGTCCCAATGGATGGTGTATATGTAGTTTGGGCTAGAATAAGCGAAGGTAAATGGATGAAAGGAATGATGAATATAGGGTGCAGGCCATCTGTGATAAAGACCGACACTGGGGAAAGGACCATGGAAGTTCACATCATTGGATACGAAGGTGATTGCTACGGGCACGCAATTGAAGTTCGTTTCGTCAAGAGATTGAGGGATGAAATGTTGTTTAACGGACTTGACGAGTTAAAAGCAGCACTTCTCAGCGACAGAGATGAAACCCTAGAGGTACTAAAGAATGCTGTCCCTCCTGAAGTATGATTTCCTATCGATTACTCGGGTTTCTAGTTGTATTTATGTTGATAGGCATTTTTCCATATTCTCACGCTCAAACAGAATTTAAATCCATAGAGTCCGCTCTCGAAGCTCATCATTCTGGTGAAATAGTTGAGATTTTAAATCTAAAAAAGCAAAAACTTAAAAATATTCCAGAAGAAATTCAAGTTTTTACGGAATTAATTGAACTTAGGATCAACAAAAACAGAATTGAAATTCTACCTGATTGGTTTGGCGAATTGACCCATCTTGAAATTTTTTCAGCTGAAAGAAATCGACTGTCAGAATTCCCAATTGTCCTACTAGAGTTGGAAAACTTGAGGGAATTATATCTTGGAGACAACTTCATCACCGGAATTCCCATAGACATTGATGCCTTAAAAAATCTTGAATGGCTTGGGCTTTGGTCTAATTTACTGCGACGATTCCCCAGTTCTTTAAGCGATATGCCTAAGTTGACCACATTGGATATTCTCTATAATGATATGACTTTTTCAGAACAAACCTGGCTCCTCGAATTTCTACCACACATCAATGTTGAGATGTCCGAACCATGTCATTGCACGTTCGATGACGAGTAATCAAAAGTTCAGAATTGTAATTACTGGAGTAGAGAATTCAGGAAAGTCAACCCTCATTAAGCCACTTGCTGAAAAATTTAATTGGCCCTTTGTCCTTGAATTAAGTCGCGAAAACGAAGATGTGCTGAATGGCACTGAAACTTTTGAAACATTAAAAGAACTTCATCGATTGGAGGAAAGAAGGTGTGAGGAAATAATCAATTCTACTTCTACAAAAGGTGTCTTTTGTGATACTGCAGGACTCTCTCTCGACCTTTGGGCTGAGTCCGTTTTCGGAAAAAGTGTCACCACTAAATGTTCTTCGAAAAAAATCGATTTGTACTTGCTGTGTGAAACCATTGAAAAATGGGAGAACGACCCCCTACGACATATTCCAAACCACCAAGTACGGATTAAAAAAAACAATGAATTTAGAGCTCGTTTAGAATTAGAAACAGCGCCTTACATTTATATCCCTGTGATGCCTGTTGACGAAAGGGTTGAATTTGCAGAACTGAAAATAAAGGAGATTCTCGATGTTTAAAATGAAGCCCAAATTAATTGAGATCGCTGCTGTTACTTTCTCTGTGGCCTACACTTGGATGTATTTAAAGGGGTATTTTCCGTGGGCGTTTATCCCAGCTGCTCTGGGGGCTGGATTGTTTGCTTATATCTGTTGGAAGAGGAAAATATACGCCGAAAGCGTGCTACAGGTTTTTTATATTGGACTCGCTGGGTTGGGACTGGCAGGGTATGGCAATGGTGTTCAGATTTCAGAGTTATTCCATCTCTTTTTACTCTCGAGTGCTGTTCTAGGAACTGTAGTTCTTGGTGTTGTCCTTAAAAAAAAAACAGATGCAATGTTGCCATTCTTAGATGCCTTTACCACGGTGTTCAGTTTAGCTGCTACGTGGCTTATGATCAACATGATTCACGAGAATTGGTTGTACTGGATTGTGATTGATACCGTATCGATATATCTGTACGCAAAAAGAGGACTCCAGCTTAGCTCGGTCCTCTTCTTACTATATCTTTTATTAGCTCTCGATGGTTATTTCGAAGCTATTTCAATCTTCTAATATTTCCTTCTACAGATAATGATTATCAGACAATAACTAGCGGATAATAAACTTCACTGGGATCGTGTATTGAACGCTTACGCTTTTACCACGCTGTTGCCCTGGATCAAATCGTGGTAGAGTTTCAACAACTCTCTGAGCTTCTTTATCTAACCGTGGATCGACTTCACGTAAAACTTTCACGTCCTTAACATACCCGTCTTTACCGACAACAAAGTAGACAAACACTGTTCCTTGAATACCAGCATCCTTTGCGATATGTGGGTACTTCGTGTTTTTCGAAACATACCTGATAATCTCCATTTGAGTACACTGATGACGCTCATCTCCACGCATATGCTTACAAGCAGCTAGTGCTGGCATGTTCTCTACGATCATAAATGGAGTATCGTCGTCAACATCATCATCATCATCAATGATTTCAATATCTGTATCATCGTCTAACTCGATATCTTCAATCTCTAGTTCTATTTCAATCTCTTCCTCATCATCGACAATCTCAATCACAGTTGTTTGCTGTGGTGGTGGTGGTGGTGGTGGTGGTGTTACCACATTCACCGGAATCTCCTCATCATCGAGAAGGTCAGCTTCAAAATTAATCGCTTGTCTAACTAAAACCTCATAATTCGTCCATGAGATGGCAATTAAGATAAATGCTAGTGAAGCAATAAATCCAAGTGCACGCCATGTTGAACGCTTATTTTCTAGGTCTGCTTTAGGTGTTTTCCTGCTAATCATGATTGTGATATTCTACGGTTCGAAATTACGGAATCAGAGGGGATTACTCCGGGGAAAACTCCATACAGTGTACGGAAAATTATAAATCCCAACAATACTCCAATGCAATCTGCAAGTATATCAAGGAGTTCCGCCGATCTCCCTACTCTTAATTCTTGTTGTAGGAACTCAAGTATTGTGCCGAAAACAGCACACACAACAAGTATTAAAGTCATTAATCGATAGTTTTCATCTATTAAGACACGTAGTTTAGAGAGGGTTATTGAAGCTGAAAGAGCTAAAAGGGAAAAAGCAACAATATGAACAAGCTTGTCAATTTTGTATGTTTCCCACCAAGATGATCCCTCAAGATCGTTTCCAGGTAAGAGCAATAAACAAGTCAGACTTATTACAAATACAAGAAAGGGTGTAATCATTCTTAATATGCCACGCTTGTTCACTTGCCTATTGTGTTTTTATAAGCTTCAGCATCCATGAGAGATTCGAAATCTGCAACTTTGGACACCTTGAGCTTAATAATCCAACCATCGCCGAAAGGATCTGAATTGATCAGCGCAGGATCGTCCTCCAGAGCTTCATTAAATTCTATCACTTCGCCCGCCAAGGGCAGGATTAAGTCACTCACTGTTTTCACTGCTTCAATTGTACCAAACACTTCTTCTGCGTCCAACTCCTCCCCTTCAGTTTCTACTTCAACAAATACAATATCACCTAGCTCTCCTTGTGCAAAATCAGTCACACCTACAGTAGCGATGTCGCCATCAATCTTAACCCATTCGTGATCGGCTGTATACCTTAAATCTGAAGGAACATTCATTGTAATAAGTTTTACACAAAAGTATACTATTGTGTAAGATTAAATCTAATTGCTACACCCGAATTAATATTTGATGTATTAAAAGAAGTTGAAATCTTTGCTTTCGTTATTTGCTGGTCATAAAAAGCTCTCAAAGTCACCTTGTCGCTAATCTCAAGATCGCCCGAAATCTTAATTGAGATAAGTGTTTGACCAGCGGTAACTTGGTTTTGGCGTTCAACCATTTTACGAATCACAGTACTGTTGTCACGAATATTAATATCACATCGAATTAAAAAATCTGTCTCCTTAAACATCTTAATCGGCAACTTTCCATAGGTTTTCATAAACGGATTACGCACATCTGCAAACTTGTATCCTACACCTATAACTATTCCCTTGCTCTTTGTCTCTGTAATTTGATAATTTGCAAGACCAAAACTTACATTTCTATCACGTGTTATCTCAACCTTAACCTGTGGCTCATTGTCAGAGGCTGTCTTAATGGTCATGTCAAGACCTATAAGCGGAGACAATTGCTCTGAGATACTTACAGTATTGAATTGTCTTTGAGATATCCAATTTGAGTAATCTCCATTGTCCTCAATGGTCGGCAAACCATTAGCATCTTCAGCATACTGAAGATTTGTTGTGTACGACGTACTCATCGTTGAGCGATATGAGTGTGACAGATTAAACCTTCTGAAGGTCTTTTTCAGAGATGGTATTTTACTGAGTCCATCATACGTAACTCTCCAGTTTGGAGCTACTGGAGCTTTAAAGACATCTAAGGCTACAGTATTTGGATCTATTCCTAAATACGCGCTCATGAAAGCTGGTATTGCCACCTCTTGTGAAGTTGGACCCCAACCTTGGTAATAACCTGTTGGGTTAGGTTCATCTAAATTAAAAGTTTCTTCATTCAAACGAGAAGAGATAATCAATCTACTTAGGAGTAGATCATCCCAAATCTCAGAGTTGTATTCCTCATCATCATCCATAAAGGCAGTAGGCCAAGACATGACAGTAGCCGTGAAGTTTCCGGTTTCATTAGGTGATTCATAAATCCAATCGTCTATATCCTCATCATATCTGAAGAAACTTTGGTGATTCCGTGAAGTACTTCTATTTGCCGTAAGCTCAATCTTAAAGTGCTTAATGGGCTCTAAATTTACTCTCACATTGAAGTTCTCTGTGAAGGACTCTGTGTATTGTTGATTGAGATAAGGCTGCTGAACTAACCAACCATTTGCAGCCGCGTCCATGGCAAAATCTGAAGTTTTATCGCCAAAAACATCTGTGTTTTGGTGACCTATCAGGAAGAGCAGTCCCGGAGATTCTAAATTCTCATCAAACCCTCCATATCTACTGGTTTGTGCAAATCCCGGGAGCATGATACCCTCGTTGCGAGAAAACGTTCCGCTTATACTTTGCAATCCCATTGCAAACCTCAGGATATGCTCGATCGGATTAATTTCTACCTTTTCCTTTTCTTCCTCTTCATCGATTTCACCAAATCCATCTCTACTTTGATTACTTACATTTCTTGAGCTCGGTCTTTTCGGGCGCTTGTTGTTAATCTCTTTTAGAAAAGGAACTCTGTTGTATAGCTTGAGGAAATTGGCCTGACCATTTAGACTTAAATTCCTTGAATTTTGAATTGTAGATCCAAGCGTATCCTGAGCAAAAGGCGCTCTATCCCAACGAAATGAACTTTGATACCTGACGTCTCCCGTCACAAAATTCATAAGTGGTATTTTGTCAAATGGGAGCTTGTACGAACCGTTCACGTTGTGATTGTATGTCGTGACATCACCTGCGCTTCTCAGGTTTAACCTCACTGTGTCAAGGTATAGGTTATATCCGTCAGGATCTTCCCCGTGAGATGGAATTACGCCTGCGGGTTCTCCAATAAGCGCAGAAGCTTGACCGGTGTAATCGAATTTCAGGGCTTGGGTTAAATCGTACTTTATTGCGTAGTTTCTGTTCCAATTCCAAGATTTTAGGACTTGAGTTTGGATTAAAAGATTCGTCTGAACACCTAATAAATCTTCTGTGTTATTCCTTACGCGACTGGTCTGATAAACCCGCTCCATCTGCGTATTCATTGACACCTGTTTAGGGAGAAGGTAAAAATTAAAATCCTTGAGGAATTTAAGTATTTCAGTTTCACGAATAAACTTGATGTTAGAAAATGGTTTGTGTTGCTTGGGGCTATTCTGCCAATTGTAAGCTAGCCCACCTCTGTGCTCTGTATTTAACTGAAACTCCGTGTTAATGTCTCGTCGGTACACTTCATTGAAGCTGTAGTTTCCTGTAAAATTACTAATCTTTAAGAAAGACAAAGGACCTGAAGCGCTCGAACCACCCCGACCTCCTGATGATCCACCCCTGCCACCTGACGAGCCACCAAGAGCTCCCATTCCACCACTTTTAGATTTGGTGTCATTGGTTCTTGAATTCCTATCACTACTTCCTCCGCCGCCGCCGCCGCCGGAATTAAATTGAGGGCTAATCTTAATGCTTGAGAAATTAATACTTCTCAGACGATTTACTTCCTGTGTTTTATTTAACCGTTCAGGGCTTAATTCTAAATCCGAAAGTTTAATATCAGGCGAAAGTGGGTCGTATTGTGGTGTGCTTACTTGTTCGGAATACCCCAAGTACATAGGTAGAGAAATGCCTAGTTTTTTAGGCAATAACTTTCCGATCTGAATTGTACCATTTGCGTCTATGCCTCGAATTGTTTCTCGAGATCTTTCTTGGACTCTTTGTTCTAAACCTCCCCAACCTGGAGTAGACATATTTGCAGCCACGCTCACATTACCTAAATCAGCTAACGTTGCATTCACCCTAGCAACAGCAGCCCAACCTCCTTCTTCATTAAAATCAGACAACCTCAACTCATTTGCCCAAACAACAGCACATTTATTTAAACCGTCATCGGAATAGGGGAAAACATTAGAATCCTTATCGGGGTTTCTAATTCCGATCATCACAGTAACCACGTTCGCTAGATTCGGATTTCCCTTAACTGACATTCTTGCAACACCATCGTATTCGGTGTATTCTTGGAATATAGGTTGGCCGACCGGTCTATTTATCTTCAGGTTCTGCAATTTCTGCAGTTCTATATCCATGCTGTTGATCGTAGGCCAAATCAAGTCTTCATTTACAGTATACCAAGGTGTTACAGTAAGCGGGATTTCGTATTCGTAATAGTTGTTGTCAAAATCCGAACCTAATCTTATGAATGCAGTGAGATCTCCATCGTTTAAAGCTGTCCCATCAGGGCCAGGTTCAGCGTGGAAATACATTCGCATACGCTTATACATTCTCATATCATAATTGATATTTCTGTATGCAGCCCGAGCATCTCCGTCTACCAGATTACAAACCTCCATGGCTAAAGATTGCTCGTTGAGTCTTCTCTGATTCGTTGTTGCCACGTCAATCTCTCTAATAATTCCCGGAGGAGTTACATATGCAACCGGCTCACGATTTCCATTTTCCTCGACATTAACGGCAGAGATATTAAAACTTGTAGAAGAAGGGTCTGTTGGTTCTATCTCTTGCTCTCCAGCTAAAGATCCATCAAATTTTCGCCATTCTCCTCGAACAAGTTCCATTCTGGCAAAACGAAGAGTTACAGGCTGGCTCCAACCTTTCATGAAGACACGCATAAATCTTATCGAACGGAAATCTGAGATACTACCTACTTGTTTTTGGTATTCACGAACAGGGATTTTAAACTGATACCACTTAATAGGTTTCTGCTCATTCGAAGAGGCGCTCTGAGAAAGCGTTTCGAAAACGTCGGTGATGTAGTTGTTGCCCACATTAGCCTCTCCAAGGTCAGAAGGCCTTAATGAAATCTTGTATTGATAGTAGCTCTCAATCGTACTGAGTGTAATATCCTCGTTGATGTCCTCACTGTTAGGAATGGTCGTCGAAGTAATCGGATACCCATCAGGAGACTCCGTATTCGAGTTTCCTTCATACAGGCTGAAATGTTTGTATCTCTGTATGATATCCTCTTCTAAAGCTTGAGAAGTTGGATTTCTGAAATACCTAAAGTCATCCCCAGACGGATCATTTTCAATCGCAGCATACGCTTCTGGGCTCAATACTCCAGAACCTTCTAAATCGCCTAACCAATCAGAGAAATACTCTCTCTCATCAGAAGAACTCATCCCATCTAACCCTACGTCTTGTAAAGCGTAATTGCCTGAAGCGTTGTCAAATGCATTGACAACATTAAATGTCGATGGATCAGGATAAATCGCCCAAGAACTAGTGTCTGTGGGCAGGTCTGGGCTCGTCGCAGATGGAAGTCCATTCTCAAACTCGAGTTGGCTGTCATTGAGGATATCCTCACTAACATTCCCTAAGTTGAAGTATATATCACCTCCAGTTGAGTTTTCAGAATCATCATTAAAAGGATCCATCACCCAAAACTGGATGTACTCAATGTTTGCACTCTCAAAATCCGTAGTCGTAAGCGCTCTTTGAATTCCTCCCCAACGAGAAGAAGGCTCAACTAAGTCCCCATTTTCACTAAGGCCCGCAGAGTATCCTGAGGTTCCATCCGCCGTTTCATAATTGTACGGGCCTCTTTCAGAAGGCCAATAACTTAAATCAAAAGTCGGAATATTCCTAGGCGTTCCGGGCTGATAATCTCTGTTTGGGAAAATTTCCTGCTCTAATATTTGACGCATATTGTGATCATGCTTTACCTCATCAGACACCTGCCCATCTTGGAGTCCGCTACCAGAATAAAAGGTCGGATCGATTGTATACCAAGACATCGCCGCTCTGTTATAACCGTATAAAAGCGTGTCTTCAAATGCCGCTTCTGGAAATAGGGCGGATTGGTGCTTGGGAGTCGAAGCTAAAAACCACCTCGAAACAGATCTAATGTCGATTGTCGATTGAGATCCTTCAAAATCGTCTATGTAAGCATTCCCCTCCTCACCAATCGCTCTACTGTGTCCAGGTATTAAATATGCTCCCTCAGCACTAATATCTAATGTTGAAGTCGCTGTAGTTTCATAGAAAGGAAGTTTATCGACTAACTCCGTAAGAAATCTACTTTCTGTTTGCCATGTAAAGTCTGTACCAAAAATGGTATTGTTTACGGGCTCATCTCCGATATTCACCTTTTGAGTGAGCGGTCTCTCGCGCATATTTAAGAAGGTCGCTCCAAAAGTAAAATCATCACTTGCGACGTAATCAAACCTTGTACCCACAAGTGTTTTTGTCTGTATGTTGTAAAGCGAGTTGCTTTCGAGGGAAACACGAATTGTTTGGCCTGACTCAAGAAGACCATCATTGATAATCCTAACTCTTCCTAAATTGTAATCAACCGTATAATCCCTATTCTCCACAAGGCGCACACCACCAGCAGTTACAGTAACTGACCCCTCCGGAACATTAAGCGCATTAAGCGCAATTTCAGAACTGCTTTGAGATTGGAATTTACCTTTAATATGATATCTGTTGAGCGTTGGTATTTGCTGGGCTGCCGTTTTTGTAGAATCATAAAGAGGGTCGAAAACCAAGGTCTGAATGAGTGATTGGGCAAGGTTAGGGTCGCTAACTCTAGCTAAAATAACCTCTCTCAGATTGTCGCCAAAAGGCTCAATAGACGGGAAGAAAATACGGCCATTTTGAGAATTAATCGTACCGCCATCTGTCGACGCATTGTCAACGTAATCGAACACGCCGTCGGGATTAGGCATGGTATTGATATCCATTCTGTCGAGTCCCAACAACTGAAGCAGGAGGGTTCCGTCTAAGGGGTCTCTGGGGATATAATTAAGGTCCACTCCCGTAGATGGGTCGTTGTACCAAACATCTAATCTAAATTCCTCCTGACTTACTCCGAACGCCCTCATCGAATACACATTCTTCATCATACACTCCCAAAGTGGTGAAGGGTCACCATTATTTAGGTCCAATTGAGTTATACTAGATTTGAGCATTTTTAATACCAGGGCCCCCATCGCTTCGTTTTCACCAGACCCAGTTGTGTACCCATCCTGAGCAAGAGTACCAACTTGATACGTGTTTCCTTCTAAGGTGTACTCATATGCAACCGCCAACACCTCGGCATTGTTTAGTGATTGTCTTAGAGAAATAAAGCCGAGCTTAGCGTTGTATGAAAACTCCGATGGCATAAGCTTCCTAGCATTTCCTACCCTTTCGTAGTGAACACCTTGCTCAAAATTATAATCAGGAGTGGTTGGATAAAGAACATTAATGGCAGCATTTGCTCCTGTGAAGCCCATGACTTCATTGTTACTCACCAGATCTTCGAAAATATCGTTGTTTGCGTTATTTGAAGCACGGTTCGTTGTGGGTAAAGTCCCAGCTCCATCGAGAAGTTGAGAAATAGGCAAGTTAGATGACATATAATCCGGGTGTTCACCTAAATCGGTGACAGCAATGATGTTTCTAACGTCCATCGTATTTGCCTGAGTATTTACAACCCAAACCTCGATTCTATTAATATTCGCCCCTGAACTTGGAACAGGTAAGGATTTCATCGCATCGTCATAGCGGTTGCGGAAATACTGAGAAAGGAAATAATGTCTGTTAGCCTCGTAGTCATCCGCGCGGATATCGAAATCTTGTGTTTGGGCTCCACCTTCAACCTCTATCTCCTTACGCTCACCCTTTTGCTGAGACAGAATCGTAGAATTATAGAGGCGCCCCCACTGGGTTTCTAGCTTTAAACCGAAGAGACTCTGAGATCCTGTAATCAGGGTTCCTTGCAACGGCAGGGAGATGTTTCCAGCCTCGATGTTTTTAAGAATATCATCTTCTTCACCTTGGAAACCGATATTCATTTGATTCTCAAAGTCGAATAAAGACTCAGTGTTGTACTGGGTTCCAAGTTCTATTTTATCTCCAATTTTACCGGAAATGTTCAACTGTATTCTTTGATCAAAGTCGAAGGTAGTGACCCTCCTCTGCCGCTCTGGAATCCGTGGGTTTTCAGTATTAGAACTGTTTAATCCAAACGTGATCTCAGCAGTTCCCTGAGGAACAATTTCTATTTCATTTGTTCCGAAAAGCATTTCGAAAAGCTCACTATCTATCTCAAGTTTAGGAGCAAAACCTCGACTCGCATCATCATCATCTTCTTGTAATTGATCCCAAAATTCTGATAAATTACCAGACATGTCATAATGTAAGAACTCGTCTAAAGTAAAAAGCGAGCCCGGACGAAATTCAAGTGTGTCACCAATGGTTTGTTCTACGATATATTGACCTGAAACAGGATCGTACACCACGCCATACTCGAAATTTTCAGGCCAGTCAAGTGAGATTCCACCTGGAAATTCTACTGGATTGTATTCATCTTCACCGCCATGGGGAAAAGGCAGGTCTACTTCTGTTGAATCAGCTTCTGAATCGGACGTTTGAGCGTGCATAGAAAAGCTACATACAAATGCCGCCACCACACACAAAATTGATATGCCCTTTATTTTCACGAGTTCAGTCCTGTGTTCTGTCTTGTTCAAAGCTTCTGTAACGCCTGTTTAATCAAGGCTTCTAACGAATAATCAACCTCAGTTTTATCTAGAATTTGCTCGAGGGTTTTCTCCACACGAGACTTGTCAAACCCCAACGTAGTTAGTGCCATTAACGCTTCATTCTTCACAGTATTGTGCAGCGACGATATTTCTGACTTCACTCCGCCACCTCCAGTTAAAACACCAACTTTATCTCTAAGGTCAATGATTATTCTTTGGGCTGTTTTTGCTCCGATGCCCTTGACTTTCTTCATCGCATCTACATCACCTGAAGCGATCACTTCAGAAGCTGTAGCAGAATCCATAGCTGACAATATTAATCGTGCTGTGTTTGCTCCGACACCACTAACACTAATTAGCAGAAGAAACATGGTGCGCTCCTCTTTGGTAGCAAATCCATAAAGTGTTTGAGAATCTTCTCTAACAACCATATGAATATTTATAAAAAGGGTTTCATCGTTAGGTAAAGCCTCAAATGTTGTGAGGCTAATCGATACTAAGTAGCCTACACCCCCACACTCAATGACAATATGGGTGGGATGCTTTTCAATAAGCCTTCCATTTAAATGATGTATCATGATTGGGACTTGTTCTGAGCGTCTACCACCGCGAGTCTCACCATATCTACGATTTCCTTCGCCGAGGAGCCCATTTGAAGAATATGTACTGACTTCTTCATCCCTAAAAGGACAGGTCCCTGAGCTTCCAAACCTCCCATTTCTTTAAGAAGTTTATACGAGATGTTTCCCGCAGAAAGATTGGGGAAAATAAGGATGTTTACTTTTCGTTGGTTGAGTTCCGAGAATGGAAAGCTCTCTGCAAGCATTTCCTGATTTATTGCAAAATTCGCCTGAATTTCACCATCGACAATTAAGTCTGGATGATCTCTATGTAATATCGCTGTTGCAGTTGACATCTTTTCAGCATCCTCACCTTTAGATGACCCAAAATTAGAATAGCTGAGTAGAGCAATACGAGGCACAATTCTAAGTCTCTTCACGGCCTCAGCCATGAGCAATGTAATATCTACAATCTCCTCTGCAGTAGGGTTTACATTGACTGTAGTATCGGCAAAGAACATCGGGCCTTGGTGGGTCTGCATGATATACATCCCCGCAACTTTAGAGACACCTTCTGCCTTCCCAATGACCTGCAGAGCTGGTCTAATCACACGTGGATAATTTCTTGTAAGACCTGAAACAAGAGCGTCAGCCTCACCAGTTTCAACTAACATCGCACCGAAGTAGTTACGCTTTCGCATCGCACGCTCAGCTTCCAATAGAGTTAATCCGTGACGCTTTCTTTTATCGTGCAATATCTTCCCAAATACTTTTCTCTTTTCAGAAAGATCTTTATCACGCGGGTCAATGATTGTTGCTGTAGACAGCTCTAGGTTGTTGTCTTCAATTAGTTTTGAAATAACGTGCTTACGACCGATTAAGATGGGATGTGCTATACCTTCTTCAACTGCCTGTTCAGCAGCTTTCAGAACTTTATAGTGTTCCGCTTCAGCAAACACAACTCGTTTGGGGGTTTTAGAAGCCCTCTCGCTAAGTGACATAGAGAAATTCGAAGCCTGTCCAAGCCTATTTAACAGCATCGTATCATAGGCATCCCAATCCTCAATAGGCTCACGCGCTATGCCAGAATCCATAGCGGCTTTTGCAACTGCAGGAGCAATCGCGGTAATCAATCGTGGGTCAAGTGGCTTAGGAATAATCAAGTGACGCCCGAAAAACAGAGACTGTTCATCGTAAGCCTCGCTCACCTCATCTGGCACAGTCTCTTTCGCAAGGTTAGCTATGGCTTTTACAGCCGCAAGCTTCATCGCATCGTTTATCCCCGTAGCTCTAACATCTAGTGCTCCTCGGAAAATAAATGGAAAACCCAAAACGTTATTTACTTGGTTGGGATGATCGCTACGTCCAGTAGCCATAATGATATCTTCTCTTGCTTCTATAGCTTCTTGGTATGGAATCTCAGGGTCTGGATTTGCAAGTGCAAACACAATGGGGTCAGGTCCCATCACCTTAATCATACCAGCAGAAACCAGCCCCCCTTTGCTAAGTCCTAAAAATACATCTGCGCCTTTCATCGCATCAGCAAGAGACTCGTAAGATTTCTCAGTAGCGAATCTTTGCTTGCTGTCTCCTAACCCTTCTCGTCCAGCATGAATATGACCTCTTGAGTCAAAAACGGCAATATTTTCTAGGGTAAGTCCTAACTGAATATACAAATCAAGGCAAGACATCGCTGCGGCTCCGGCTCCACTAACTACGACTCTAACATCTTCTATTCTTTTCTCAGTAAGTTCTAATGCATTCAAAAGCGCCGCAGAAGAAATAATGGCCGTACCATGCTGATCATCGTGCATCACTGGAATATCTAACTCCTCTTTCAATCGACGCTCTATCTCAAATGCTTCAGGTGCCTTAATATCTTCGAGGTTAATCCCTCCGAAAGTAGGGGCAATTGCTTTCACAGTTGAAATAAAATGCTCTACGTCTGTAGCATCTACCTCAATATCGAAAACATCAATATCTGCAAATACTTTAAAAAGAACTGCCTTCCCCTCCATAACTGGCTTACTTGCCTCAGGGCCTATATTTCCAAGTCCTAAAACAGCTGTTCCGTTACTTATCACAGCCACGAGATTTCCCTTCGCGGTGTACTTGTATACATCTTCCTTGTTCTCGGCAATAGCAAGACATGGCTGGGCTACTCCAGGGCTATAGGCGAGCGATAAATCTCTCTGTGAGCTGAACGGCTTAGTAGGATTGACCTCAATCTTCCCCTTCCTCCCCCTCGAGTGATAATCGAGTGATTCTTGTTTGTTCGGTGCTTGCATCTTCAGTAACTACGTCTCTAACTTCTCTTGTCTAACTACACTTATCTAACGACCACAAATCTCTCTGTGCGAACAGCAATACCATTAATTTCAAGTGTATAAAAACCAATTCCTTGAGCAAATTCGTCTGAATTTATAGCAATCTTTCCACTTAGAACCAGACCACGTTCTCGCATAATCTCCTTTCCTGCTAGATCCCTGAAAACAACATCACCTGTGGCACCTATGCGAATGTTATATTCTAGCCAGCCAGCCCCATCTAATGGGTTCGGGTAAACCGTTGCAATTGATGACGAACCAAGGTTATCTAGATCATTTTTAATTGCTGCTGTGGCAGCGATCACATATGTAATGCTCTTACAAGAACCAGCCGCCATATCGTCAACGGGGTGAAAACAATATTCAATGGTTGTTGTACCTAAAACATTGTGTGGGTAATAATATGCAATGAATGTGCTCTCTGTAACTCCAGATGGGAGGGTTACAAGTAGAGATGGATTTTGAGATGATGCATCTGTACCGTAATTATAACAAAGCGGACCCCAACAAAATTTCTCGTAAGCTCCTTCGACCAGAGCCTCAGGCAATGATTGAACATACGGATAGTTATATGGAGATACTGTATCTATGAAATTTCGCGAACACATTAATGTCATTTCTGAATTGGATTCATTAACAACGTCCCAGTGCAAAGAAATTTCACCCGAATGCAATTCATTAAGTGTATCTAAAGCCGCAAAAACAGTATCTGAGGGAGAAATTATTGTGAGTTGTGCTGACAAGGATCCGACAAGTAAAAATGTCGAGGCCAGAATAATCGATTTGAGTTTGGTATAAAACATGACTACGAAGGTAATACATTCAGTTTATCGAGAATGCCGTTTCTTTGTCGTTCAGATTAGAAAATTCAAACCATGTATTTTAACTTCTATAAAACATATAAGCCCGGGAAAAGCATATTGCTGGCTGGTGTTTTCCTTTTAGCAATGACGGCAGATACATATGCACAAACAATTCCATCAGTTCAACTCAAAAACCTCACAGGATCAACTATTGATACTGGAGCAATAGAAAACGATGGGAATCCTGTCGTGATTTGCTTTTGGGCAACTTGGTGTAGCCCTTGTAAAAGAGAACTTAATAATTACATGGACTACTACGCTGATTGGCAAGAAGAAACTGGGGTTAAAATCATCGCAGTAAGCATTGATGATACGCGTTCAACAAATAGAGTAGCACCATATATAATGAGTTCAGGGTGGGACTTCGAAATCCTTCTTGACCCTGCTGGAGACTTCAAGAGAGCCATGGGAGTAATCAACGCGCCTCATACATTTCTATACAATGGTGAAGGAATGCAGGTTTGGTCTCACAACAGTTATGCAGAGGGCGACGAGGAAGAGTTATACGAGGAACTCCTCAAATTAGTTGACTAAATGAACAAGTCGATAGCAACCATTGCATTGGGATGTCTCGGGATTTTCTTCTCAGGTATTTCCTCAGCCCAAATCTCAGCTGATCCCGCCCCTGGAATAGTTACGGGGAACGTTTCCATTCTCTTCCAGTCATATCAGGAAGACTCTTTGATTGGCGCTGTCGTTCCGGCTTCTAAATCTGGCTTTAACGCCTTCTCGAATATAAACTACAACCAAGGCAATTTCTCAGCCGGATTCCGCTACGAGTCTTACTTAAATAGTGTTCTGGGATTCCCGGGGCGATTCAAGGGGTCTGGTCTAGGGTATCGCTACGCACGTTGGGTTGACAACGAAAAGGGCGTCGACATTACCATCGGAAATTTCTACGAGCAGTTTGGTACTGGAATCATTCTTCGCTCCTACGAGGCACGCAACCTGGGTCTTGACAATGCCCTGGACGGATTTCGAATCATCCTCACTCCCTTCAAACCACTTAAAGTAAAAATGCTTTACGGGAAACAAAGACTCGATTTCGACAGCAAGCTCATAAATGGAGAGGGGATTATTCGAGGAATTGATGCTGAGCTATCTCTCAACGAGCTGATTCCTACTTACGCCAATGCTAAACTTAAAATCACACCAACTTACTCGTTTGTAAGTCGCTTTCAAGATGGAGGGAATATTATAAAAGACACACTCATCTTAGAACTACCCCAAAACGTTGGTGCATGGGATTACGGAGTGACTATGCAATATGAAATGTGGAAATTTGGTATTTCTAGGACAAAGAAAATTAACGACCCATCAGCAGATAATGGGTACATCTATAAGGAAGGAGAAGCGCTTATGTATTTCCTCACAGGAAACATCAAAGACTTAAGTTTCCTACTTCAGCGTTCTACTACAGACAACATGAGCTTCCGTTCAGATAGAGATTTGCTTCTATTTGACGCCCCTATAAATAACATTCCTACAATTACGAAAACACACACGTATAATTTAGCTGCGACTTTATATCCATACGCAACCGTAATTAACGGGGAGTCTAGTTTTAGAGGAGAGTTGTACTACAATCTGAAAAGGGGGTCAACACTTGGAGGCAAGTACGGAACTAAAATGAATCTGGTTTTTGCAACATCGTATAGCTTAGACACTACAAACTTTGGGCGGGAAGAGGGCAGACCTGATTTGGTGTATGGATACCAGCGCAACAGTTGGGGGTTTGGAGAGTCTTTGAATGTTCAGGATATAAGTTTTGAGATTGAAAGAAAATTCTCAAAGAAATTCAAGGCAAAAGCGATGTACATGAATCTCCAGTTCAACACGCTTGCTACGCCCGTTACAACAGACTTCAAGGGGATTGTTTATGCTGATATTTTCGTGCTAGAAACTCAAATTAAAACTGCGAAACGTCAAAGTTTACGAACTGAATTCCAAGTTCTTTTTACAGAACAGGACAAAGGTGATTGGGCAACTGTTGTAGCTGAATACACCTGGAGTCCTCATTGGTTTGCAAGCGTAATTGATCAATACAACTTCGGAAACCCCGACGAAGCAAAACGCGTCCACTACATATACGGTTCGGCTGGATATATAAATGGTTCTCACAGGCTTAGTTTAGGATACGGAAAACGTCGGGAAGGGATTTTTTGTGTTGGAGGGGTTTGCCGCGCTGTGCCTGCATCTAGTGGGCTTGAGATGACTTTTACATCTAGCTTTTAGGACTCAAAAACTGTTAAATAATTAATTACCTAACATAAATCTCACCTAATTAAGATTTATATTAACTACTTTTACATCGCATACCTTGCAAATCTTTGATTTTGAAACAAATATATTAAACTAATATGAAGCACTTTTACATTCTTTTCGCATTTCTTACTATCGGGTCATCTGCACTCGCTCAGCTTCCCAACGGAAGTATAGCACCAGATTTTACCGCAACTGACATTACTGGTGTCGAGTATAATCTTTACGATCTCCTTGATGAAGGCAATACTGTCATTCTAGACTTCTACGCTACATGGTGTGGACCTTGCTGGAGTTATAAGCAAACTGGTATTTTTGAAAATCTATGGGGTAGTTTCGGACCTGATGGCTCTGGTGATTTATATATATTCACATTAGAATCTGACGATTCTACTACTGAAGCTGACTTACACGGCACAGGACCTGCAACTGCTGGAGATTGGGTTACTGGAACGCCATTCCCAATGTTTGACAACGTGAGTAACATATTTGATATGTACGGAAACACTTACTATCCTACTATATACACTGTTTGTCCTGATGGAACTCTTAACTCTACTACAGGTGAGATGGAATACACACTTGTTGAGTCTGGTCAAGCATCTTTTGACGGGCACGTTGCTGCTGCCTTTATGGATTGCTCAAACTCTATTACTGGTGCTGCACCATTAATGGCTTATAACGGTGAAACTTCTGCATGTGGAGGTGGTGAGTGGATGGCTTCAACGTCTGTTTCTAACCTTGGATCTGATGATGTAACTGCAATGGTTTTTGCTGTTGAGTTGAACGGAGCTACTCAAACTGACGTAACATGGGAAGGCGTACTTTCAAATGGTGGAAATGAAACTGTAGATCTTGGTTCTTATAGCGAAACTGGAACATTTGACTACACCCTAATGTCTGTAAACGGTGAAGATTGGAATGCTGAAGACGGAGTGGATATAGTGGGATCAACTGAAGCTTCTTCTTATATACAAGTTCGCATCACGACTGACAACTGGCCTGAAGAGACTGGTTGGACAATTGAATCTGCTTCTGGAATGTACATCGATGGAGTTGCAACTGGAGGGCTCGCAGGTCAAAATGACACTGAACTCTCTTGGGATGTTGCTCTTAACCTTGACGAGTGTTACGTTTTCACAATGACAGACTCATACGGAGACGGTCTTGTTGCTTCTCAATGGGGTGACTACGTTGACGGTGTTGCTTCAATAGTTTCTATGGACGGAATGGAAGAAGTTGGAATCGTATTTGAGTACAATGGTGCTTCAGGAATCGAGTTCGCTGAATTAGTAGCGGGTATGGAAGTAACTTCTGTATCTGGAATCACTGAAAACGATCTTACATCT
>Ga0307984_1000325_pt1 | contig 21070 bp, 36 predicted proteins | sample EllFjometageno78_FD_203169 | JGI IMG/M metagenome (GOLD analysis project Ga0307984, IMG submission 203169) | Marine microbial communities from Ellis Fjord, Antarctic Ocean - #78 | ecosystem: Environmental > Aquatic > Marine > Unclassified | place: Southern Ocean | collected 2014-10-09
ATCTTTCCCGCCATTTCTATATCCTCATCGCTAGAACTGTAAGTATCTACCATCTTTCTAATATCTTCCATTAACTGCTCAGTTATAGGAATCCTGTTAGCTGATTGATTAAGTATAGTATCAGTTGCAATAACTTGCATCTCTCCTTTCTCAATTAGATCTGCTAACACCAGTGACATGGTACTGAAGACAAAAGAATCAAAAGGTGCACTTTCATAATTCATGTTATGCTGGTAGAAATTCTCTTGACTTCTAGAGTCTAATATAACATCATTACCAGTTCTAGTGTGATAGTCCTGAGTTAAAGGCCTGTGATCGTGGCAATAATATCCATTAGATAATTTAAACATCATTTTAGTCTGAGGGATATTAGCTGCATTATGATACTCTTCATAAAAATTAGTATGAGGGATAATAAAATCCGCTTTTTCATAATCATTAGTAACAGAAATCTTATGCTCCTTAAGGGAAGCTTTCAATCTATCAGTAGATACATTATGCATAGGCAATACGAATGCTCGTTTAACTACCGTTAAATCCGCGGTAGTTTCAGTTGTTAAAAGATCTCTTACTTTATCATACTGAGCTACAGACTCAGATAGAAACATATCTTCTACTTGACTTGTTACAAATCCTACAGTAACCATGTCTACAAACCCTAAATCAGTAATTACTTGTTCAGGGTAATCTCCGGTATGTACATTTTTACTAGCCATTACTTCACAGTCATTTTAATGATAGCTGGATTCATCATCATTTTGTTAAATTTAGCTTTATTACCATTAAATATAGTTCTAACTACTAAGTATTTTAAATCATCAGTTAAATAGTCTAAAGTGCACAGCTTAATCAGTCGATCTTGCACTTTTTGAGTTACGGTGTCCGTTTTGGAGAAAGCAACAGCAAAATTGGCTACTCTTGTAGCTAAAAGGCTTGCTATGTCCGCTCTGTACTCGTCGTCTTTACCAATACATTCTCTTAATTCGAGTAATACTTCGTCAGGACCTGTCACTAACTCACGTGGAGTTACCAACTTATCAAGCTTGTTATTAATGAACGTAGTGAACATAGAAGCGAACTCATTACCCACTGAACCTTCTCCAATCATCTGCACTAAAGGCAATTGATCTTCAAACTTAGGTATACTTGATATACTATTAAAGAACGTCGATATAGATCTGGCATTAGTTTCTTGAGTCACTAATTCAGGGTGCATTAATAAGAAGTTGATACATCTAGTATCCATTCCACTCTCTTCAGCCCAACGTGCCCATACATTTATATCGAACTTTAAGTTAGCTGATATGTATCTGGTCTTCTGTGCTGAATCCACACTATTAACCATATAATCCCCATTATCAGGATTAGCAGTTAATATAATATGCCAATCTTTAGGAAGGGACCATGAGATGTAAGTTTGTCTATCTACTAACTCCATACATGCTTGAATAAATCTAGTATCAGCTCTATTCCAGTCATCAAGTAATAATACACCGCCGGCTTTCTTATCTGCAATCCATTCCGGGGCACTATAACTCATTCTACTCTTACCTGTTGTTTGGAAGCCAAGTTTATGTTGCGCATCTACTGCAACCTCATCTATCCATTTACCTATTTTCTTTCCATCTTTCTCAGTCCACATTTGGAACTGTTTAATAGGAAATCCAACTAAGTCACCTAATTCTTCGATCTGTGCTAAGTTTAACTTAACAAAGTCTAAGCCGTGGCGCGCTGTCATGTCCATGATACTGGTTGTTTTCCCAATACCTGATTCACCTACTACTTCAATTGCTACAGGTTTTTTCCCCTGTGATTGTAAGTGTCGATTGTTTGTTATGATGTGATCTACAAAACCTTGTAGTTCATCAATGTTTAAATTTACTTCATTCATAATTTTTTGTTTAATTGATTTGATTTAATTTAATTGAATTTTCATACCGGTGAGGTCCTCATTGATACGACACCTAGTACTATGTACCCATAAAGCATTCTTTGGGCAGTTATCTGGATTTGGTGCTTCTCCATCTGTTAGACATATAAACCCTGAGTATTTATTATTAGGGTCATTGTAATGGTCTACCACCGGTTGGAAATCTGTACCGCCTCTACCTTTAATTTCCCAACTTTTCTTAGGATTAAAAAGAGACACATCTGTTACCGTTGTGTCAAATTGCGCTACAGTGATTGTGTTACCAGTTTTATGCATATGACATATCTCATGCATGAATTCTACTAACTCCTCGCTGCTTACGGACCCTGAAGTGTCAACACCTACGAGCACGTGATTCTTGTGTTTGATCTTTAGGCCCGGATTACCAGAGTAACGTTTGTTGTTCTTTCTTCGAAGCTTCTTAGTATAGACTGTAGAAGAGTTGTTAATAAACCTTTTAAGATAGGCCTTCCAATTGAACTTAGGAGGCTCTATAGTAAAGAGTCTTTCAATAATCTCAGCTAGCTCACCAGGTATGTTACCACATTTCTTTTGTATCTCTTTTGCGGTTTCCTTCATTTGATGTTCATACTGTTTCTGTACTAACTTCTTCTCTGCTTCAGGTAAATCACTAATTTCTTCCCATTCTTTATGGTCATACTGACTGTTACCGTCCATATCTCCTAGAAGTTTCTGTAGTGCCTCATTCTCTGAATCACCATTTTGATCACAAGTATCATTAAGCAGATCGTAATATACTTTAGTACCAGCTTTCTCTGGTAAATATACTCCAGGAAATGAATCTAACTTCAATCCGCCATCTGGCAACATTCTAGCATCAATATATTGGTTGATTTCTATATCCGCCGCAATATTAAATAGCTTTTTGTTAGAGTATCTGTCTGACAATATAATATGTCCAAAAGCTATATGTAACAGCTCATGTTTTAGTAGACCTTGTTGATGTTCTTCACTAAGGTCCATAAAGAAGTCTGGGTTAATTACTAACCTCATACCTATGCCGTGTTTTCCTACACCTGCGGTAGCACAACTCATAGTAAATTGCTTTTGCAATCCTATAAGAAATATACCGTAGAAAGGCTCTGAAAATATCAACGTTTTTGATATTCTAGAGAGTTGTTCTTGGTTTGTTCTCATTTTTCGTCTCTTTCTGCGTCTGCTTTATCTTCTGCAGCGCGATCTTTCATTTGATCATGGAATTCATAATCTTTCACAGGGTTTTCAAAGAACTCATCACAGTCTTCACATATAAAGCCTTCTTCAGGCTCTGCATGATCTAAACAGTCTTTGTTTTGGCATATTCCATTTTCTATAGGTGCGCCACAGCAATAGCTGTCCCCGTCATCATTATCTGTGTATTCTGCCCCACAGCATGGGCTTACTAATTCTGACATAGTTTAATTTTAATTGGTTAATAAAAAAGAGCCCGTTTATAGGGCTCTTTATAATATAAAAGGAAGAAGGGCTTCTAAACAATAACATCTAGAATGGGTATGTTACGCCTTCGACCTATAATTGTTTGATAAGTTCTACTACCTCATCTACTTGCTTCTGATTTCGAGGCATAAATAGTACATAAGTCTTATTGTTATCTTTCAGGTGCTTTTTAAATAGTTTCCATCTTAATGGGAAAGATTCATTAGCGTACCCTTTAGTCTCAATAATCCATTTACCTCTAGGATCTACAAAATCAGGAGTATAAGTAATGGGCCTAATTTTACTACCCTTATTATACAATTTCTTTGCTGTTCCCTCATAGCATGCTTGAGGATATAATAGTGCATCAAAGATGGTAAAAGTGTGCTCTTCATATTCTACTGGTATATCTGCCTTTTCAAGCTTTTTATAACAATAGAGTTCTAAGTTAGATTGAAAATTATGCCCGTCATAAGTTGACTTCTTTGCATTCCTAACTTTACTTCTACTTGGTTTATTTGGTCTCCAGGTCATAGCTCATAACATTAGTTTGAAGGTACCCTTCCAGTCCTCTATTCTTATTCCAGATAAATCCTTGCCCACATCTTAAGGTCCCTACATATCCTTGGGTTTTATGCCAAGCATCATTACCACATATCGATGGTATAAATCTAACTTTAGTTCCCATGTATTCATTAAGCATTTCTTTGTGCTTATGTCCACAATGTACTTCCCTAACTTTAGATCTACTCCACATCTCTGGCTGCTCAGTAGCAATCAATAATGGTAATTCTTGAGGCTTCTCTTTGTCTCCGTGAGTAAACATAATCATATTGATCCCATATTCATAATACTTACGTGTGTCTAGACTGTTGTCTATATTCACATTCTTATTCTTATGATACATAGCATCTAATACCTCTCCCACATAAAACATTCGTTCAAAGTCATGGTTACCTTGTACAACAATAACATCTACTGGAGCAAACTGCGCTAAGTAGTCAATTGCTTTCATAACTAAGTTCCAATAACCTCTAAAAGATTGCCTCCATTGCATACTATCATGCTGAGGTGTTCCTTTAGTAGTAGCTCTAGAAAATCCTTCTGAATTGAGGCCATCATTACCTACAGGCAATAGAAACCTTTCAATGTCTACTCCATCTGCTTTCCTGTGCAGGTCTACAATAGCTTTCATATACTGTTCTTCTATTGCATTTGGAGCATCCTCAGTGAATTTACCATAGTGAATATCAGGTAAGGAGATTTCATAACAGATAGGATCTTTAGCCTTCTTATAGGCAATCTTGTTTACTTTGTGGGAATGAGTTTTAATATAGTTTAATAGTTCATCTTTAACTTGAGGCTGTTCATGCCACTGGTTATGAGTCACTATACTATATCTTTGCTCACCTTGAAAGTTCTGCCAAAATTTAACAGATTTTACATCTGACATTGTTAGGCCATTATCTAAGAGGTGCTTGGAAAATGCTTGACTTTCACTTAAATCGTGTCCGTTATCATTGTTCATTCTTTCCTGTACCCACTCTTCAGAGGTTACAAGCTTCTTACAGTCTTTGATGATTGCTATATCAACGTCCCATTTATCAGCTAGCCATTGAGATCCTTTCTTTAGGAACCCTTTCTTTATTCGTAGCTTTTCAATAATTTCATCTCTGGTCATTTATTATATTTTTAAGTTCATTAAAACTGCCTACCTTAGCCACCAAGTCAGAAGGGTCCTTAGCCTTGAGGATGTCAGGTATGCAGATATTTTTAAAACCATATAAATTACAGATTTTCTTAGCCATTGTTTGCCCAGGATTATCTGTCTTGTCAAAATCATTATCATATAAAATGTTTATTGTTTCGAATCTTTCTTTTAACTCACTTATTAAATCCTCATTAGGTATTTGCATCTCACTTTGCATAGCGATGGCATTGTAGCCGGTTGCATGTAAACACATAACATCTTTGAGAGAAGAGGTAATGATAAGTCTCTCACCTTTAGTCGGGAGTTGGTCGTAGCCTTGTACATCAGTTTTTGTTGTATTGCTTAACCACTTATTTTTATCTTCGTAAGGAGAGTAAATTTTATATCGATTTTTAAATTTAAAGGCGTAACTAACTGAATTACATGTGAATCTAGCGTCGTTAATCCAAAAATAACTTATTGGTTCTACTGCAAACATAGACAAAATGTGTTTAGTCACCAAGTATTTGGCCCAAAAAGTCGCATCCTCTTTATTCCAGGGCCGACGTTTCTTCCGAATAATTACTGCAGGTTTACTAAAAACAGGAGCATTTTGCTTAGATGCCATTAACCCCATTGTAAATTGAATACCCTTTAAATTAGGACTAAGGTTTAATCCAAAATCATTATCTATAATTCTTAAAGATTCTACAAAAGAACATCCATATTTATACTTAACATAGCTGAAACAGTCAAAAGCATCTGCATTTCCAAAGTCCTTATATAATAGTCTTCCATTATAAGGTATGATAGAAACAGTAGGAGACTTATCTTGTCGTAAGTCACTTAAAAACTTTCTATTAAGCTCTTTAAAATTGGGGCAATAGTACCTAAAAATGTCATACTCAGTAATTTTACCGAGTATGACATCTTTTGATAAGGTATCATTACTGCTTCTGCAGTCAATAGCCATTAAAACGGAGAGTCTACCGTTTCTTTAGCACTAGTTTGAGGTGCATCTGGGAATTCCCAATCTTTATCATCCTCAGTAGTATCTGGAGTTACCAGTGAAGCTGTAGGCTTATACGTTCCCCATACAAGGTCAGCATTAAAGTCTGCGTTAAAGCTACCAAATTCTTTATTTAATTCATTAACAAAGAAGTCTGTACGATTAACACTAGCTTTCCCAAAGTATTTAGAATAAACACTTTGATACTTACCATCTTTAACTCCTACTAAGACTTTGATCTCATTTTCTTTCAATCCTTCTATGTAACTTCTAAGCTCTGTAACATTACCTGCTGCGATGTCTTGCATAGTGTCTAACGTTACCTCTCCTCCTTTAAGTACATTTGCCCAAGCAGTCATAAATTTAATAAGAGTCTCTTCTCCTATCATACATTTATGTTGACCATCAGCTTTAAACCAATCATATGTAGGTTCAGCATCGGACCAACAGCTTGTACCAAATTTATTTATCCATTGGTATTTACCTGTCTTAGATGTTCTAGGCTCAGGAGCCATTAAGATCTCTGCTTTAACTTTTGCATCCTCATTTCCTATCCAGAATACTATCTTGTTATAAGCTTGACCACTGAACTCTACTTTATAGTTAGGTTCTGTCTTAGCATTAATCTCCATAGCGTTTAACTCTGCTAGTGTAGGATTAACTGCTATTACTTTCATGTTTGTGATTCCAGACCATAATTCTGCGCCTGCGTCTACTACGTCGTTTGCATTACTTTGTATTGCCATTTTTTTACTGTTTTATTTATTAATTATAAGTTAAATGTGTTGCTACTATCTTCTTCTACGTCTTCTATCTCCATCTCTTGTTCTTCTACTAATTCTAAAGTATCTTCCAAAGTAGGTGGTTGATGATAATCCCCTTCACTGCCCAGGTCTTCAAAATCATCAAATTCAGTAGCACCCAGTACATCAGTAATAGCTTCTTGCGTTTCTTGCATTTGCTCTTTTACCTCTGTAACTGTTTCAGTAACCTCATCGATAGCTTGTTCTAGAGTTACTTGCGCAGGGTTTACCTCCTCAATAATCTCTTTAACAGCATCTGTAGATACATCATCTACAAAGCTAAAAGATAAAGTTCTTCTTCTAGCAGGCCTCTTACCTTTAAGAAGAGGATGCTTGAACATCTCATCTACTTCCCAGGGTTTGATACTGTATTTAATAGACATCTCTGCCTTATTAATACCATTCTTTAGATCCTCAGTGATCATAGAGATGGTAATCTCTGCTGGCGTTTCTTGTTTTACAACCTTGCCGTTAGTTGGTACGTTTCCTTCAATCATGTTTAATTAGTCTATAAATATTGATGACCATTTCATAGGCATGGTCTGCCCCTTTAAGTGTGCGCATCTTGTCCCTGCTATTGTATCTTCAAGAGAGTCAAATGAGACCATAGTTTCATCCCCTTCTCTGTAGATATACCCTATAGCATCTGAATTAGCGCACGTAATCTGTTTGATCTTTCCGGTTAAATCAAGGTCCTTAACAGCAACCTCTTTTCCTTTCTTCTCAAGCATCTTATCCTTGAGGTGTCCAACTAAGATGATATGATCCGCTAGCATGTTCATTCTATCTATCCATTTTTTGTAGGCCATTCTTAAATATAAGTAGCCGGCGCCATTAGGCAAGGATAGGATTGACATACCAGGGTTCTTTTTCTCAAAGTTTACACCCATAGGAGTCTTCATATAAATCTGCTTACCTTCATCTTCACACCATTCCTCTAGCTTCGAGATAGTGTCAATGGCAACATACTTATATGGTTTTCCCTGTTTAATTATTTCCCTTCCTACATCTGCAAGCTCTTTTAAGTTGTTTACTTTAACCTTCAAAGCATCCACCATATCTGAACCTGATTCCAGGTCTATAATTAAACAGTTTTCTAATTGTGTTAATACGGTAGTCTTCCCTATTTTAGGGGCCCCATATATTATCATGTTCTTTGGCGATTTACGGCTCGCTTTTATTTTTTCCGTTGGTAAATTCATAGTATTAAATCTTTTGTTTTTATTTTATGCGTCTTCATTAATTTACTTAACATTAGTTCTAGAGTAGCTTTTTTAGCTCTCGTAGGAGTTTTAAAGCTACATACACTTTCTACAGGTGTTAACACTTTCATTGTTCTAATGGTGCGATTTAAATTATTACATATTTCAAGTGCTATTTTTGATGTTTTTTTCATTATGGTCTCTCTTTAATTGTAAACGTTGACATTTCAGCTTCATAAGGTATCATACCTAATAAGCCATCTCTATTCTTCTCTACATGTACAGCTAATAATCCTACCGGATCCTCTTGACAATATGTATCAGTGATACCATATAAATCATGAGGACGTTGTAGCATCATAACTACATGCGCGTCTTGCCCAATACTATCTCCCCCAAATAAATCTGTTAGGAGTGGTTGGTACTGTGCTTTAGCTCTATGTTCCTGCTCTATGTTTCTATTTAACTGTGATAAGAGTATATTAATACACCCCATTGTTGATTGCATCCACATGCACCCCTTACTAACCTCATTTAGTTTTTGCAGTTCCATATCCTTGTTGCTTAATATTAAGCGGGAATGATCAAATACATTAACTATAGTTTTATCAGGGTACTTCTGTGCTATCTCACTGTTAGAGTCTTTAATAAACTCCATATCTCTAGGAACGTTGTTAAAATGAACTGGATAGTTAGCATACTTCATAACTTCTTTTTTGAAGTGGTCATATGCGTCGTTATCTAATCTATTTGTAACTGATAATAAGTCTCCTATCTCTTTACCTGAGCCTTTAGAGCCTGCTCTAAGTATCTGCTGATACCCTGGCATCTCAAAACTCCAGTATAAAACAAGTAAGTTACTCTTATCGTTGTTATCTAGTAAATCAAATATTAATTGATTACTAAATGCTGATTTCCCTACTCCTGGTCGTCCTGCAATTACATACATCTTACCTGGTTGTAGTCCTCCTAGTAAATTCTTATTTAATCTAGGCCATGCTGTTGGAAAGACAAGTCTCCTGCCCGTCATACCATTTACTACCTGGTGTAACGATGCTGATATAGCTTTATTTATACTTTTAAAGCCTCTCTTTTTAAAGGGATCTTGTGATTCTTGATTTTGTTTCGTCGGTTGGTGCATAATCGTTTAAGTTTTCATACTTTTCCCAAGTATAGTTATTAATCCAAACCTCTAAATTCTGTAAGAATCCGAGGCTTTCTTTGTTTACTAAAAGCTGTCTATCTAGACATTCCATGATATGTTTATGTAAAACTGGTTTACTATCAACAATCTTTTTATATCTATTTCTAGCCTTATCGTTTGATTTTGCTTTGGGATCGATGGCATGCAACACACGTACTCCTCTCCCTGGTGATAATACTTTCCAGGGGTATTTGTTAATCAATTCAGTGAACATTTGTTCGAAATTAGATACAAAGAGATTGATGAACTCTTGAGTAACCCTATGGTCTTCAACAGTTTCACCTATCTCTATGTAGCTATTTTCTTTCAATTCGTCTAAATTTGGTTTTAAATTGAGGATGTTCAAATAATTAAATCCTTTTCTATATACTAGGTAAAGATAGAGATAATCGTCAGAGCTCATCTTTGTAAGCTTTAGGACTTCTAAGTCTATTTCTAACCTCATATACAAAATTTCTTTACAGTTGAACGGAACATTAATGCAAATATACTAATTTTTTTCATATGATAACACGTATTTAATTATTTTTTATAGCCATTTTACTCCACTCAAATCACGAACTGAATTCTTTAACCACTTTTCTTCTTGAGAGTTGATGATATATAGTATATATACCTTACCTACCTTACCCTCTTCAAATCTAATTAGTCTCCCTATTCGTTGGATCATTGACAAAGCTTTGGAAGTTAATCCACATATTATCCCTAAATTGGCATTAGGTATATCAAATCCTTGATTTAATGCCTTTGTTGAACATAATATGTTTACTTCCCCTTCTTTAAATCTCCTCAATGCTTCTCTTCTCTTCTTAAGTGTTCTTTTACTGTGATATACCTCTGCCAGCGGCGCAACACTTTCTGCTAGTCGATCAGTGAATTCATTTAAGCCTCCAAATGTAATTATCCTCTTATCTGGGTTAGCCTCTACTATCTCTTTAAACTTATCCACTTTTGCATACGCTTGATCTACAATACCTTTACGTTCTCTTATAGTTTTGTAAAACCCACTAGCATGATGCTTCTCTTCTGATGTCGCTTGCTTACTACCAAGGAATACCTTAGCCAAACTAAATGCATCAGGACCAAGAGCTAACTTGTGTCCTACAAACTCTTTATGTATATCATCATACAATAGCCTCTCCCCAAATGTAAGTTCAAGGGGTACACAGTATATTTCATAAGGAGATACTAAACCCATTGACACACACTGGTCTAGAGTTATCTCATATACTTTAGGGGCCATCTTCAACAGCTCTAATTTATACTCCACCTCTTCAGGTATTGTAGCTGTCATTGCAAGTAAATGCTTATAAGAGTTATTCTTAAAGAACTTCCTATACTCTTTACTTAAGCCTAAATGCACTTCATCACATATAACTATCGAATACTTTTGTCCTTGTAGTTTATAAGCGCTTTGATAGCACATTATATCAATGTTATCCAAGTAGTGACCACACCCCCATTTTTCAAACTCTCCCGCAAATTGCTCTTGGAGTTGTATGGTAGGGACTAAAACCAGCGCCTTAGAAGTAGGAAAACGATCAAGAATATACTTACATGCAAGGACACCACATCTAGATTTTCCAAATCCAGTCCCAGCAATAATACTGCCAGTACCACTATTGCGAGCCCAAGCATTAAGCGCCTTTCTCTGTTGTTTGTTTTTCTCTTCATTTATAGCGTTTTCCATAATGTCACAGTTCTATTAGTTTCATTATCTTTATGAGTACCATCAGAATCAACTAACCCTAAACCTACAAGCTCTGTTACTCTTCCAGTCACTCTATTTATATCCCAACCTAAATGCTTAGCTATATTTCTATTAGTAGCTGGTTTAAGATACTTTATTACATTATAAACAGTCTTTCTCTTACCGCTTAAGTCTTTTAACTCTTTAAGGGAGTTAACCTGTGTTTGTCTAATCATGTCAATTGTGCTTTTAACCTTCGTGAAGCTGCAGTATTTTTTACTTTAGCGATTGATACCCATTTCTGGTGACGATAGCATGATGGTTGTTTAAATCCAAACATCATTCTAAAGCTACCTTGTGTAGTTGGGTCATACATTATTTCTTTTCTCATTGTGATACAGTTTTTATTAATTCTTTTACTATTAGTCGTCTTAATTTTGCTCTTATGATACTACTATGTATCCATTGTTTAAGCATGTCATCTATTTCTTTCATCTTCTTTCTCTTTTAATTTATTCATCTTATCAAGAAGCTTTTCATTTTCACTTGGGCCCCTCATCCCTCCAATACATACTGCTATAAACAAAACACCTAGTATTAAGAGTACAGTTTCTAGTTTTTCCATAATTCTACGCCCTTATTAGTGAGAGGGACTTTACTCTTTTATCGTATCATTTGAGCCAATTAGCGTATCAAATCGGCTCATTTTGTTGTATGCATTCAACGATTTTGTCTCGTTTTATCTCCAATAAACTGGACATATTAGCACTATTTATCTCCTTAAAAGTGTATTTCACCTTCATAGGTTTTTACTCCAGGGTGAGCAAGAGTATTAACCTTATGGCAAAAACGCCTTTATGCTCACCCCTTCGTAATGTTAATAGTGTATGAATGTTGGGAGATATACTGAAATATAAACGCTTAATTAAATATTATGTTATTTCTCCCAACAATCACTCACTGTTACTTCAGCCTTTAATAGTTTATTAGTCACTATCTCATCAGCTGCTTCTTCCATCAATTCCTTCATTTTAACTGTCCACTCGTCTAGATAGATGTTCCTACATATAGTATCTATCTGATCATGCACAGTCATAACTATTTGAACTGGTGCTTCGTTCTCTTTAATATAGTCACGCATTAATACTAACGCTCTCTTAGTCATGTCAGCACTAGCCCCTTGAATTGGTGTGTTCTTACTAGCTCTCTCAATACTACCAAGCTCCATTGACATTGACCTGTGTTCCCATATCCTTGGGTACCAATTGGTAAACCAACGACGTCTTCTGTAAGGAGGGAATGTAGTTATAAATCCTTTCTTCTTACCAAAGTCACCTAATTTATCCAAGAATCCTTTAATAGCCGGGAACGCTGTGAAATACTTCTCGATAAGAAGCTTCGCATCATCAGTTGTAATGTTAATAGTATCAGCCAGTTTATTAGGCCCCATACCATAAGCTAAACCAAAGTTAATAGTCTTAACATTAGTTCTAAGCTTCTTATGTGATGGACAATTACACTTTTGCCTCGCATTTTCTGCATAATATGCACAGTCTTCTTCTGCTGCATCATACCATTGTTCACCATAAACCAACTCAGCACAGGTAGAGTGTAAGTCCTGTCCTTCTTCTAAAGCCTTTAACCAAACAGGGTCTTTAGATCCAAAGGCAATTACATTTAACTCTTGGGATGAGTAATCAGCACTTACAAAGCTCCAACTCTCAGGTGCAATAAAACAATTCCTATAGATATTATCTGCAGGTATCTGTTGCATGTTGGGTTTTGAAGAGCTAACTCTACCTGTATCTAGAATTTGGTGAAAATTAGTATGTATCTTGTTATCAGCTTTAAGGTTCTTAAAGAATGCATCACCATATGATGTACACAATTTCATAGCCTCTTTATACTGCACGTATATATCTATAATAGGATATTTATACCTATACTTATACATCTCTTTACCGTTTACATTCTCTAAACTGCTAATAAGAGTCTTAAATACATTCAACACTTGTTTAGGTGATGTCCATTTAACGTCCACCTTCCTTAAGTCTTGTACATCTGTGAACATATCAGCTTGTATATACTTAGCTACAAATCTCTGTAACCTAGTATCTTCTATTAATGTGTTGTCTAAGTTTATTAATAAAGCTTCAGCTTGTAATAGATTTCTCTTCTCTATCTTTTTCCAAGCTTCTGTATCTAGTCCTAATCCATTATACTCTATGTCTGCAAATGCCAATACAGCTTCATTCTCTAAGTCTACTACTCTTTCTAAACGATTAGTTATAGTCTTAGGTATCTGTATATCTCTCAACTTACATAAATACTCAACATCTTTAGCCCCATAAACTATCTGAGCTTGCGTGTAAGGTGCACCATCTAATGTAATGAACTTGTTCCTTACCTCTTTGTTTAATTCAATGTTAAACTCCCTCTTAACTAGGTCTTTTAACCCAAATCCTATCTTCTTACCACAATTGTTTACTAATTCAGTTAAGAATGTATCATATACACCCTCACACTCTATGTTAGCCCATCTTTTAATGAACTTATAGTCAAACTTAGCATTGTGAAATATCTTAACTATATCCCTACTCTCAAGTATATCCCTTAATGGTTCAATACTTATATGTCTTGTATCTATTATGTATTGGTTCTCTTCATCCCCAATTTGAAACATGATCATCTTCTTACAGGTAAAGTCAAGTCCCTCAGTCTCTGTATCAACGCCTAAAACTGTCTTGCTTTCACAATACTTCTTTGCATCTTCTACTGTTGCTACCTCACATTGAGGTAATATACTAGGTGGTCCTATAAAATATATCATAATTCAATTCTTTTAACAAATATAAAGAAATTAAGTACAACGGCGAGTCCAATCAGCTCTATTATACTTAATTTCTTTACACTCATATTAATATTAACCTACTACTTCTGCTACTTCTTCACTTACCATACTAACTTCTTCAAAGTCAAGCTCTTGCTCTTGTAACTGGTCAGCTGTAACTTTTCTAGCATCAGGTACAAGGTATGTATGCTCTACAAATGACTCTTCATCTGATGGGTCAACTAAGATCATCTCAGTATTTCTCCACATTAATTGTCCTTCGTGAGTAATTTCAGCTCCATCCTTACCTGCTCTTTTACAAGTTGCTTCAGGATTGTCCTTTTGATATTTGTCTGGCTCAATAGTTTCATTGATTTCCATTTTCCAAGCACATTCTATATCTCCCAACATTGTAACTGGGTTTAAGATATTTAAATCCATAATAGTTACACTATCTCCATTTTTAGATGATGCTATATACCATGCATCATTTTGAGAACTCGTGTCAATACCTAGAAATGTCTTTAAATCTGCTGAAGTATAAGACTCCCAGCATCTTTGTGCTCCTGAACTAAACTTATCGTTAGAAGTGTTTAATAACTGAATTGCTGTCACTTTCCTGCGACTAGTAATTGATGAAGGCATTTTCTCAGCCCATTCTAAAGTAACCATGCTAGTGTTAGCATAATCTTGTGTTTGTGTTGCACTGATAATCAGTACATCTCCCGATGCTAGTGACTCAACTGAGTTAGTAGGATCGATAATGTTTGTTGTTTCGCTCATTTATTTATTTTTATGAGATTACATGTGCAGTTTCGTAGGAAACACTGCCAACCTTTCTTAATTTTTCACTTAACATTAAAATCACAAATTGTGTCATCTGTGCTTTAACTATTGATTGCGTTCTCTTTAGAGTTGTGCAAACTTTTATAATTCTTCTGATTCTAGCGTCTGTACCTTTTGTAGATACGACCCTACCTTTTAATTTAAGTTTCATATTCGTCGTTATAAGTATGTGTTAGTTCTTCATTAGTTAATATTCTTCTCAGTGCTACTATTCTTACTACTCTTTCGTAGTCCATATTTTGTACAATGTGACAATTAGGAGTTTTACTATGCCCTAATACAGAAGCATTCCCTAATATTATAACATCATGTCCTTCACCTGCAAATCTATAGTTACTAAGCGCATGATTTGTGCGTGGTAATATATCCTTTGCTACCACGCACTCCTCAATTACTGTACCTTCATCTATATCTTTAGTTGCAAATACACCATAACCTAAGTATTTAGCTTTCCTAATTTCAATACTATTACTTTTTATTAAACTATACTTATATAGTTTGTTACCAATATTCTTTATCATCGTGTTTTATGTATTTGTTTAAATCCACCTCTAATGTCTTTAGATAGGTATCAAACTTAGTTGGTTCTTTTAATCTAGTCTTGAACTTCCTTGCTGATTCAAACTTCTTAGGTATATATTCTTGATACAATGCTAAAGAAGGTAATGTCTTCTCTGTTTGTCCACTATTATTAAAATAGTCATCAAACTCCCTAACATTCTGTTTATGTACCTTGTCTACTTCTTGAGCCAGCTTATTTTGCTCAATGAAGTATTTAGTTTCATCCTTCATCTCTTTATTTATGTTTAGTTATATTTATTTAATGGGTGATTCTTAGTCAAAGGTATTCTAGTTAATTCAGTTAATAGATTAGTTAATGACTCGTTATTATGTGTGTATTCACCAGTTTCTAGTAAATGTCTAATCCATTCTTCACATTCTTTTATTGTGCTTAATGTCTTTTTACATTGATTTTCTTCTAATGCTTCAGCATAGAACTCTTTTGATAGTTTTTCAATATTCATCTCTCTATTTAGTTTAATTAGTATTTATTAGATAATAACAGGTCAAGCAGCGGTTTATAGCCTCATCGCGGTTTACCCCATAAGGACTACTTGTTCGACACCAACTCTAGATGGTTATCACTAACCGTTGGGCTTATTGTTACACCTGTTATTAATATACTGCCGTTACCTTTAGCCTAAAGCATAATCAGTAATCATTTATCAACAGTTATTGTAAAAGAGAGGTACAACTCAGGCACAACACAACAGGCTATAACTTTCGTTTAGTGCTGGTATTGAGGCTGAACGTTTTATAAGGAGTCACCTAGTTATACCTCTCTTTTTATTTTTCAACCAGCTCTCTATGTTACAGCTCATGTATACTTATTTTGCATACCAATATTACTGTTTACACTTACGAGTGTGGTGCCTGGTCTTCCCGCATTTATCCACTTTGTATGCTAACTCTCTTGTCTAGCTAGAGTTAGTTTAGTTATTAAAATTGTTCATTCTTTCTATCCTTCCTTTACTATGCCTTAACATATTACCATTACCATCAACCGTAACCCAATACAGTTCTTTAGTTTGTAGGTTAGCTACATAGACCATCCAATCATCATAAGTTTGTGCTTCATCACACCTTACATCTATTTTAGTATCTATTGGGACAGCTTCATAGCAAGGATGACTAGCCAATTGTACCCTTAAAGGTTGAATAGTAGGTGTTGACTTAGGTCGTAGTTTAGTTAGTAAAATACTTAACAGTTTATAGAGTAATCTTCTCATAGTGTTATATTAGTTTAATTATACATTTCAAGTTAGGTCATGACATAGTACCAAATGGTGCGAATGTGATGTGGGTTACACGATCACAAACGCATCACTAGTCAATCCAACAACAATTGGTTAGAGGTTGGGAATATATGTTATGTTATTTATATAGTACCCTCACTCCCGAAGGAGCGAAGGTGCTATTGTTACAGTTGTTCTGTTAGTTCAAGGAGTAAAGCCTTACCTTTCACGAAGTTCTGAACATCAGCAATGGTATCAAGTTTATTCATTACCTTGAAGTACAAGTATTGCTCTCCCTCATCATTAGTGAAGTGAAGAGTTTGTACTCTAATGTAACTCCAGTTGATTGATGGTTCAGCATACTTGAACTGTCCAATGGTAGTCTTACCATCTGTGTCGTAGACTGAGTAACGGTAGATGTCCTCCATTACTGGCTTACCGTGCTCGTCCATTGCACGCTTACCATCAAGGTAAACAGGACGCTGTTCTCCAATGTTACTGAAGTCTGTGAACTCTTTTAAATTGAGTAGTTCTCCCTCTGGAAATCTTGAGTGAAGGCTGTCTACTACCTGTACTGTTACTGGTGATGAGTCCAGTTGTTCATCGATTGTTGTTGTTGCTACTGTTGCCATTTGATTGGATGTATTGGTTAATTTATTTACGAAACACCACAGAAACACCCCCGGGGGTGGTTGAGATGAAAGAAGTAGGTAGGGTGACTTTCCAAATACCTTCCCTCTCTCACAACTCCCTCATTAAATTTTTTTTCCATTTTTCTTATATTATGTTTCCAAAAAGAGTATCTTTGCCCCGTAACATTATCATCCCTCGGTAACCAGACAAGGGAAAAGACATCGGATTGCAGTCTCAAATAGAGATAGATTTTTCTCCGGTAGTTACGAAAGAGTAGTGTATAAACTATAGTTAGGGTAGAATTAGCACACAGGTATGTGCGGTGAATTAACATCAGTCTTACTATCCTTGGGTCCCCAGAGTAAAATGGGAGTACTGCTAAAGTGAAATCCAAACTTGAAATTGAAACCACAAGGGGGTGAACTATATCAAAATTAGAAATGTCAAAATATATATGTAAGTGTGGAGAGAAGAAAGAACTTCACAAAGTTAGTATGGTAGTTATAGATGATAAGGTTCGTGTTGAAGAAGCCTTATGCCAATGTGGTGAATATATGGAAGAGGAAGATCAAAGCTTCTCTGGTTTCCCTACGTTAATACGTACTGAGCCAACATTAAATAAAAAAATATCTTAAAATAGTTGGAACTATAAAAGAATAATTTATATCTTTGCATAAACTAAATATATAAATTATGAAATTTGAACCAAACGGAAACTGGATAGTTCTTCCAGACCCAACAATCGAAACAACAGAGTCAGGTATTATCTTAGATGAGACTACAGCTGCAGCAAATGCAAAAAAGTCTAATGTATTAGAGGTATTAAAGACTGGTCCTAATTGCTTATTCGTAAAGAAAGGCGATACTGTAATGGTAGATCCAAGATCAGAAGCTATTAAAGCTAGGATTGAGGATAAAGATTACCTATTAGTAGGGGAACACCAGGTATTAGGGAAGTGGTAAACGGGACAGTCACCATTTCTCTTAGTGACTTCCAAACTTTACTAGAATCTTCTACCAACGCAGACGACGTTCTTAAATCTACAACTACCGCCTCTAAAGAGATACAAGTATTCTTGTCTTATCTTCACGCACAACTAGATCTAACTCCTCACATAGAAGCTTTTAATAGACAGTCTAAGAAGTCTAAGATTATCGTTGAAGATGGTAATAGAATAAAAATACAATTTAATGAGAAATAAATTAATGTACATTCTACATAGAATGGGTTTTCACACAGATTTGTGTAGGAGACGATTGTATTCAACTGAACAAGATTATATCTGTACGGTTACTGGGAATACGCATAAAAAATTTACACTATGAGTTATTTATCACATATAAAGAGAACCTCTTTAAATAAAGAGTGTAGATGGATTGTTAAGTATAATAATAGTGGATTGATACGAGAAGTTAAACAAGTATATAATCCTTCAGAGTATCACGCTATGAATAAACATAAAGGAAAAGATGCAAGACCATTGCATACTAAAAGTGCATTAATAAATATATTAGAAAATGACAGACACAGACGCAGTAAAAATTAATAAGAGAAGTATAACAGTTAGTATAAATAGTACTTATAAGTATCTACAGATATGGAATGGTATATTTGGGTTGACTAATAAAGAGCTAAGTATATTAGCTTCCTTTATAGATGTACAAATACTAAAAGATGATATGAATCTATGTAGTGTAAATGTAAAGAAAGCTGTTGCAGAACTCATAGGTATCAAAGATCCTAATACTTTAAATAACTATATTAAGAAGTATAAAGATAAAGGTGCTATATTTAAACGTCAGGGATACTATAAATTAAACCCAATGCTAGATCCATCAACGGAGGTAGTAGAAATAACAATCAATAGAGATGTCTAAGGGAATTACACATTTAGTAATATCCGTGTTTGAGGAGGACATATATAAAATAACAGTTTTCCAAGATGTAAATGGGGGCTATTTAACAATGAATATAGAATTTAATTACGATTATGAAAGATAATAAAGAAGAACCAGAGGAAGTAAAACCATTAGAGGTGGAACCGCCTTCAATGTTTAGTATGATTAAAAGTTTTGGGAAAGACTTAGGTAAGTGGGTTGCAGAAGGAGCTCCAGCAACAACACCTGCAGATTATATTGAAAGATTAACTGCTTGTAATAACTGTCCACATTTGATTAAGAAGCATATGAGGTGTGGTAAGTGTGGGTGCATGGTAGAGCATAAAGCAAAGTGGAGAACAACTACTTGTCCAGATGATCCTCAAAGATGGAAAGCCCAGGATGCTACCCCTAAAACGAAACAAGAAAAGATTGTAAGGGAACAGCAGATGTTTGATAAGGAGAATGAAGATGTTATAGAGGCAATCCAAGATATAAAGAGGGATGCAGGCGAGGAGAATCTGTTTGTTAGTAGGGATGAGGTAGAAGCATATAAAAAAAAGCAAGCTGATGAAGGATATGTAGACTTCGAAGATGTCCCAGAATAAAAGTTTCATTATATATAAAATAGCTAATAAATATAACCTTCCTCTACAGACGGTGGAAAGGATTGTTAACTCTCAGTTTAAATATTTAGCAAAAATAATGAATGATGGCAACTTTGATAGTGTGCGTCTCCCATATTTCGGTAAGTTTTCTGTAAAAAAGGGTAGAATAGCGCATATAAAACGTTTAACAGATAAAAAAAATGGTAAAAGTAAAATATAGTCCAAAGTATATTAAAATATGCGACATACAAATTAGAGAAACTGAAAAGTTGATAGATAATCCGGACTATATATATGACTGGGACCTATTAAAAGATGATCTTATAAAAGATGGTTTACAGGAGTGCATACATGTGGAGGAGGCAGCTGGTACGTATCACCTTATAAACGGACACCACAGAATACAAATACTTAGTAGATTGTATGGTGAAGATGTAGAAGTACCTATAAGAATACAAGCAAACTCTGAAAAATATAGACCCCAAGATAATGGATGATTTAATATATATAAAAGATAATAGAACTGTACCTTCAACGTATGCTTTACAGGTAGTAGAGTTTAAAACTTTATCCCCAACTGAGTTAGCTTACGTATACTTTATGGTGGATCATAAGTCGCCTTTTGCGGTTTATGAGTGGGAACAACGTACTATTGAAGTAAAAAACAGTATATTTGGCGATGATAATAAGTTTATTCCAAGTATTAAAGTTAATACTGCGTGTAAAAAGTATGAAATATTAATTGAAACGTCAGCTGTTAGATTATTAAAGGCCGCTAAAGGCTCAATAGTAAAATTAGAAAAGTATTTCAGAGATATAGACCTTACTATGATGGATGACAACGGTAAACCTATCTTTCACGCTAAAGATTTAATAGCTAATCTCTCTAATATGGGGAAAGTAGTAGATGGATTATCTAGATTAGAGGAAATAGTTAAGAAGGAAGAGCAGGCTTCTAATACAAATAGAGGAGGAATTGAAGTAAATAAATATAGTACGTAATGGATTTTTTAGAAGAAATAGAGTTATATAACACAGCTATGCAGAATGCATATAATGTTATTACAGGTAGGATCTCAATAGAGGATGTATACATTGAATTAGAAGAAGGAGATGAGGATCTAGAGTTTCCTTTACCTTTTAATCCATTTTTACATGATGATATTAGCGATGAAGAGATAGGATGGGTGATTGACCACTTCATAGAATTAGAGGATTATGAGAAATGCCAAGAATTACTTGATAGTAAGAAAGAGATAGATGTTAAAAGAGACAAGTAGGGCTAGGCCCGCCGCTCTAGCCTTTTTAAAGGACGGTGTGTACACGAATGCCCTTCCTGGCACTAAAGAGTACTATGACTACTGGGATGAGGAGAAGCGACGTTGTATGTACGGATATGAGATAGGAGAATTACGTATAACAGGCTTTCATTACTTTTATTTGAACTATTGTCCTATTGATAGGGCTATTGATGAGGAAATGCCAGATGGTACTATACAATCTAGACGGGAGAG
>Ga0307984_1000327_pt1 | contig 21009 bp, 30 predicted proteins | sample EllFjometageno78_FD_203169 | JGI IMG/M metagenome (GOLD analysis project Ga0307984, IMG submission 203169) | Marine microbial communities from Ellis Fjord, Antarctic Ocean - #78 | ecosystem: Environmental > Aquatic > Marine > Unclassified | place: Southern Ocean | collected 2014-10-09
TTACTCTCTAAAAATTTCATATCCATTGTGTATTTATTAAAAATTAGACAAAAAAAAAGGGGCGTTCCCCCTTGGTATTATTACGAATTTAAACCTAAATCTATTCCGTAAAAGTTAGCTACTGTTTTTAATAGTATTTCGGTATAGTATTTTTTATCGGTTGTCATTTCTTCGACGAAGCCGTTAGCGTGTAAGTAATCTATTGCTTCAAAGGCTTCTTTTTTTGTAACTGTGTTTAACTTTTTCATTGTGTGTGTGTTTATTTGTTTAACGCTAATATAGGGTATTTAATCTATTAAACCTAATTGTACCAAATTATTGAGCATAAAAAAACCCCTCTGTTAAAAGGGGTTTAGTATTAGGTAGCAGGTTTTTGTTCTGACGTTACACCCTCTCAGCCTTTCGGTCTTATTGAGGCGTCGCTACTTTTCGTCACTAGCTCATGATGGTTATCACTAACCGCTAGGCTTATTTGTTTCCTAACACTACAAAGATAGGATAGTGTTTTTAAATGAAGTTACACCCTATCTGTAACTTGAGAATTTGAGGCATAAAAAAAGGGCAACCCACGTTTGGACTGCCCCTTTAACTGTTATTTATGCAAGCACAATATACTCCAGAATATCTATAGCACTCTACTTTCTTTCGCTTTCTTTTCTCCTAAAGGCATTAAGACATTTATAGCGGTATGACCTCCTAGTACAACACCGCATCCGATCGCTTGCTTCTTAAAGTTCTTTGCGTAGGCTGCTGCATAAGTATCAGCATCTACACCGCATCCAACCTGCATACCAAATACTCGGTACTTCTTTCCTACGAACCACTCGACCCCACAAGCTGTATGTGTGTGACCGCAAACACTTGACATCATATTATTGCGAGCTTTTGTTTTGGCTTGCCCTCCTTCTCCATGCTCATAAAGTACATCGTCGTAAACGATGCTTTCACACCAGTTCCAGTTCGTCCCTAATACTTCGTTGTAGCTTTTAATCCACTCGTGAGGAATCGCAGAACTAAACGCCTTACGCATTATTATTCTATCGTGGTTACCTATTAGTACATCGGCTTCAGGAAAAGCCTTGGACCATTTCGCTACCATCTTAATAGCAAGGTCCAACTCATCTCCCCCACCCATCCCGTTTGGATCGCTTTCGTGGTAGCTGGAATAGTGGTTGTCTATAATGTCCCCGATAAAAATTACTTGGTTACAATTCCACTTCTCGTAACTGTCTTTACAGAACTCTATGTAACCCGTTAGTGTAAAGGGTAGATGTAAATCACCTACCACAAGAATACGCCTCTCCTTTTTAGTGAGGTGCTGGAAAGCCTTGAGCTTTTTACCTTTTAGTCTTGGTCTAACGTCTTTCAAAAAATGATAAGCAAAGTGGAACAATACCCACGACACACAATACCACCCCATCCCATTCTATCTCCCCGTCCATTGACGTTAGTGCGTAGGTTACAATTAACCCTCCAATGGTTCGCTTTGCAGACCATTTCCTTAACCCTCCCTTATCACGAAATATCTCCGTCAGGTCGAATTTCGATAAAAGAGCTAGTGCTTTTTTCACTTGTTTCTTCCAAGAATAACAGCATTGAATACTCGTCTGACAATATCCAATATCCCATCATCTTTCGTCGTTTCAGTTAAGGCAGTATAAGACCCCAAAAAAGTGATTAGGGCAAGGGTCAATTCTACCCAGTTTGTAGTAATAAAATCCATGCTAATTAATTTGTGAGTCTTCCGACTCGATTAAAAATTTATATTTGTCTTGTACATCAAAACTCGGACACGCCTTGTTGGAGTACTCGTTGTGACCATGTAAAGATAATTTTCCAAATGTCGTGTTGAGGCTATTGAATAACATTAAGAATCCTATCTCCTGCATTGCCGTCATAGTGTCTTTAGGTTTTCCGTCCAGGTCTAACCCACCCACATACGCAATTCCAATGCTGTCTTTATTTTCTGACTTTACGTGCGCCCCTTGTTTGAAAACAGGGCGACCTAGATTAATTGATCCGTCTAAGTAAATTACATAGTGATACCCAATATCCGAAAAGTTCCTTTGTAAGTGCCAACTACGTATTGTATTTACGTCGTAGTGCTGACCCTCTTTAGTCGCGGTGCAATGTAATATGATACGTTTAAACTCTCTCATAAACTTTTTACTTCGTCCAGAGCTACGTTCCACTCATTACGAGCTTCTGAAGGGTAGTCTGTTATGTCGTATAAGTGAGTCAAATGTACATCAGCGTAATTAAAGCCTTTAGGTAATTTACTTATATAAATACCATAGTCTTCTACATAAGGAGAGTTGTTTGTGTCCCAATTATTATTTTCAAAATGCTCTATTGAGTCTTCTAAAAAGTTTATTGCATTTTTTTGTGTCAAGCTATAAAAGTTTGACATCTGGTCAAAATATACTTTCATTTTATTCCTTTTTCTGCTAAGAGTAATTTAATATCCTGCATACCTACGCATAGCTCTTTAAGGAGAGCTTTTACTTCTCCCTCTTGTTTTTCGAGAGAAATAACTCTTGACTTTATTTTAGTTACTTCGTTTGTCATTTTTATCCAAGTTCCTAAGATACCGCCAAATCCCGTTATCGCCACTAATACCAGTTCGTGCATTTTATATCTTTTCTAAGTTATCTAACCGACTTTTAATCTCCGTTAGGATTTGTTCTATCTCTTCCAAAATAGGAATAAGATAGTTTAAGTCTCCGATGTCGTTCTTGGACTCTTCAGTAAGGGTAGTAATTGTTTCCATTATGATATTTCAAAATATAAAGTTCCTGTGGTGTTAAACGTTGCCTTCGCTCCATTGCCAGTTAAAAAAAATGCATATCTTGACCCTGCCGAAATAGTATTGGTAGTAAAGTTAAAATTCGTTGGTGTGTACATATTAAGAGGAAGAGAAATTGATGCCGTTTCTATCGCTGTAAATGTACCCGTTGAAGTTACGGAGCCTATCTTTAACGTAAGACTCCCTGTGCCTCCACTTAGATTTGTTCCCACCATTATCGTACATCTTTTTAATGTCCCGTCAAAAGGACTAGCAAAGTTATTGTATCTTACTATTGTTGTGCCTTCGCTATTGTTTGTGAGTGGAATATAATAATTATTAATCTGGTTAGTATAAAAAGAAAAAGGCATTATTACGTTATTTACACCACCACCTCCTCCGCCTGATGCGTTTATTGTAACCGCACCCGTTCCACTAGCAGGTGAAATCGTTACATTCGTACCCGCGACAATTGAGGAAACATTTGCTCTGTTCACCCAATCCGACCCGTCGAAAGTTAGAACATCCCCTGTTGTTTTACTTGTTATTATTACGTCTCTTAAATCCTCTAAATCTGCCAAGGCTATCCTCGCATCTACCGCTACATCTGTATATCCTACTTTTGCAGTATTCACAGTTATCTCATTAGCTTGAGAAGTAGAAATGTATAGATTTGAAGCACCTTGGGCTATATCATCTGTGTCTAAAACAACGGCAGGGCCTGTATCTGAATTTACTGAAGTGACTCCTCCGCCTCCTCCACCACCTGCACCATTAACCCACTCCGTACCGCTCCACTTCAGAACCTCACCCGTAGATACACTTGTTATAACGACATCGTTTAAATCGTCTAAATCTGCTAACCCAATGCGTGTGTCTACCGCTACATCTGTATATCCGACCTTAGCGTTGTTCGTTACTATATCGGACGCTTGACCTGATGTGATTCCTGTCTTAGCGGTATTAAGCACAACAGCACTATTAGCGGCAACCCTCGCGTCTGTAAAGTATTCGTTTGTAACTCCTTCGGATATATCGTCGGTGTCTAAAACAACGGTTGGACCTGTATCTGAATTTACAGATGTTATTCCGCCACCTACTCCTAAACGAGCAACGGTAATTTTTTTACTCGTTCCTGCTGCTCCTCCAGTAGTGTCAGTTACATCTACTATATGCATAAAGTCATCAGTTGCAGGGGTTACTGCTAACTCGGTGAGGTCGGTGAGTTTTGTTGGCATTTTATATAATTTTTGAGCTTAGTCTCTTTCTTAATTTTCGATTGCGTTGAGGATTGCTTTTTCTCTGTTGCTTCGGGGCGGTTGTGGGTACACGTTGAGTCCTCCAAAATAGTTGTTTTGAGATGGTGAAAGGTCGCTACCTGTATTGGTAGAGTATTGTGGTAGATCGGAGGTGTTGTTGCAAATATAGTCAATCATTCGCTCTCTATAAAACATTCCGATTTCTTCAGCTCTCTGGACTACGAGTTTAATATCGTCCGTACTAGCAGACTGCCCTTGCTCACTTGTGGAGATTGTGACAGAGTTGTTAGCGAATCGTAAGCGTACAACATACGCCACTTCTACAAACGCAAGTTGGACTAGACAAGGTTGTAGGAATTGCTCTACTAGGGTAAGGTAAGCTCCTGTAAGAGCTGTACCTGCTTTTATCTCTGCTTTAAGGTACTCGTCTAAGTCAGTTCCTAAAACTGGTAATATCCACCGATCTTGAGCAATTTGGATATAGGGGTTTAAAATGTTATCGTCTACGGTACTACCTAAAGCGGTATCGCGTTTAATTCTAGCTGAGGAAATATATAAGGTAGACATTAGTTAGGGTATTTAAGTGAGCCTCGTCCAGGCATATCTATCGGGGCAACGGTTTCATATCCTTCGTTTACTACGTAAGGGTTATTACCTACGCTTCTCATAACTGAATCGAAGTCCCCTTGTATCTCCCGATTTTTGTCTTCGCTAAATTCAAATATCTCGTCGTCAGGAGCGTATATAAAGATATTTCTTTGGAAGGCGTGACGGCAGAAGCAACCGCCTTTCCACTTTAAAATGGAATACTCATCTTCTCCGCTTGGAGCAAACTGACCATTGACCCCATCCTCCGACATACGTTCTATGTCCTCATAACGATACATAGCTCCGCTGTTGGATAGTGACATCATTTCCACACAGAAGTCCCTACTCTTATAGTTAGGGTCTACAGGAGGCGTTTTAGCGTTTTCCATGTAGCTGTACCTAACTGCGAATAGATACCCTTTTGGAGAGATTACATCGTAACCTTTGTCATTAGCTTCGTCGTAATCTAAAATCTTAGAGGTCGCTTCGTCGTAGTTGTCATACTCAGAAAAAGCTCGGTGCATCTTTTTAAACGAGTGAAACCACTCATCCTTTGTAGTGTCTTTTGCCTCTTCTGTTTTCCATAACTTCCACCCCTCTTTCATGGTAGTAGCTTTGTCTGACAAATGGGTAAGCCAAGACTCAGAAGCCTCCAAAGAAATTTTAGGAGGTTGCTCGTTAAAAGCTCTAGGCATAGACATAGGGGCTTCCTCTTTTTCGTCTAAGAAAGCAGCAGGTTTTAGAGGTATAAATTCTAAAGGTATAGTTATAGAGCTTGCAGCTAGGATAGGACGTAAACCCTCAAGCAAAAGATTCTGCATAGGTTTAACTACCGTATTTGTAAATAAGTCGAAGCCGTCACGAAGTTCGTCAGCATTTGATCCAAAGCCTCCACCCTCATTTCTGACTCCAAATAATAACGGTGTCGTAACTCTATGACCTGAAAGAATTTTGGTTTGTACCTCTTTACTGAGATAGTCAAATGTCTTGTGTTGGTCCTGCATAGCAAAAGACTCTATAGTAGGAGCTGAATCTACACCATCGTTAAAAGTCATTAGAACCTTCTGTCCTCCTGCTCCTCCGAACTTATCCAGGACAAGCCTTTCTAATTCTTGGCGTTCCTCTTGAGTAGGCACTCCGTCGTTAAAATTAATAATTGTAGAAGGGAAGAAACCCGATAGTATTGAGTTGAGATGGAAAGTAGCTAGACTAGAATCTACCTGTATATATGAGGTACTAGCTAAGTAGTCAGGTAAGCCGTAATAGAAGCTCAGAGGACTGTACATTTTAATCTGTACAAGTTGGGAGGCAGCGGTTCTATCTGAGGTATTAAAGGCAGGTATAGGTCTAGGGACCTCTTTCGTATCGCTCCAGTCTGTAGAGTGGAAGAAGACATTGATATTATCCTCGTCGTCAGCGATACCGCATCGGATAGTAGAAGCTGGAATATGATGGACCTCAGAGATAGTTGATCGGTCTACACTCCAAATGACGTTAAGATAACATTGACCGTAAAGTTTGAGGTCGCCTGAACCTCTCTTTAGACAAGTCTCATCTCCAAATATCTGCTTAACCTTTAACCATTGCTCTATGTTTTGGTCTTTTGTTTCTGAGGTTAAACCACCTCCGTAAATCATTTCAGAAACGCCTTTTACAATCGCACCATGAATACTAGAGCTTGCGAATAAATCCTCTAAATAATGAGGGTATTGGTTATCTGCTCCTAACTCAATATATTCTTTATTCGGCTGCTCCGAAAAGATCGGGACATTTGTGTTAGCGTAGTTAAGAACGCTCATCTTTTGTTTTCTAGCTTCTTCTTTCATTATATATTTGGGTAAACTAAATCTGCTTCTCCGTCTCCTGTCGTATACGCTTTAAAGTCGTCTTCACCTATTACGTCTGTTCCGCTAATATAAGCTAATTGAGTTGCTAAAATTACACCTGTGGTACTTAGAAAGTCTATAATATATGTACCTACAGGGTACTCAGGATATATAAAAATTTGAGTTGCCCTTGTTGTTGTAAGCGTAATTATTGGATCGGGTTCGTAAGTAAATACCTTCTGCGTATATTGGTTAGTAAAACTTAGTGATACTTGATTAGAAGCCGTCCCTTCAGGAAGGTCTAATTTAACTCCTATTAACGTAACTACATTCTGAGATAACTGTATCATATCTATATATATAAGACCTTTAACAAAAAAAGGAGACCGTTAAGCCTCCTTTTCTAATTTATATATTTACTTCAATTTATACTTCTACTAGACCTGTGATTGCGTCTAAAGGAGTAGATTGTGAAGAACCGTATGTACAAAGGTAAACTGGGTGCAATTGACGAGCCGAAAACTCTAAAGAGAACCCTCCTGCGTCATTGAAACTCGTACCTGTTAAGATACTTCCTCCAGTTAAAACACAACCAAATTGCGCTCCTAAAAGGTATAGCTTTTGGTTATTGTCTTCTACTATAATCGGAGGCGAAGACTTTGCAAGAGTAACGATTCTATCTATGTCAGCAGGTAAAAGAGTCTTAAACGATAAAGTCAATTTCTGCTCAAAAGAATACGTTCCCGTACCTTGGTCTCCCGTAATAGTTACGTCCATCATAGACTTCTCACGAGTAAGCTCGTAAGTGTACATATTTAGATCGGCAGGTGTTCCCGTAGTGTTATCTTTTAAGAGGTCCACTTCAAAAGTCGCAGGGTCTACAACGAAAGCCGTAGCAGGGTAAGACGTAATGTCCTGACCTGCCATTCCACCAATCCATACTCTACGAATACCTCCAATACCATCTTGGCACGATATATTTCGTCCTGCTGTTACTATAGAACAAGCCATAATTTTTAGGTTTTAAAGGTTAAACAATTAAGCTGGATTGACTGTTGCTAAAGCTCCAACAACAACATCTTCAGGAACTGCGACTTGCATACCCAATCCGAAACGGATAACGATACGAGTCTCATCAGAACCTGAATACTGCCAATGATCGATATATTGAGCTGAAGTATAGTCGGTGTTTAAGTTAGAACCTACTACTAAGTTGTCTTGGTAAGTCAAAACAATAGCTTGAGCAGGCATACCTGGACATACTCGGATAGGAATACCTAAGTATTGTAGGTTTGTAAAACTTTGGTTAGTTACGTTAGATTGGTAACCTGAACCTCCTGCTATACCTAAAGCCGTCATATACTGACCTGCACAAGCCGTTCCTACGTAAAAAGCTACGTCAGGCTTGTTTAGAATAGCAGGGCAGTTAGCGATTGCTCCAAGGTATGCTAAATCAAATGCACCTGTGCCTTGTGTAATAACATCATCAGTAAAACCTGCTGCTGTTACATCTACGTGATTTACTAGAGTTGGGTCTAAAATAGCTGCGCCAAATCCTGCTCTGTTAAAAGTTCCTGAACTAGATAGGAAGCCTGTAGTAAGAGCAGAACCTACCCAAATGTTATTCTCTACGCTTTGCGCTGTAGCTGCTGCCACAGTAGCCATTGTAAAGTTTACAAACTCAGGAGAGCCTGCTGTCATAGTAGCTCTTGCACCACCCATTCCTGCCCATGTAGGGAGAAGTGTAGCACGACATAGAGACTGCATTACCGCAAGGTCCGAAAGGTTTAAAACTCTCTCTCCTAAAGTAAGGTCTGCTCCATCATTCCATGCACAGTTCTCTGCTGCTGCTTGTAAAGGGTCTGAGGAAGTTAAGCTAGAAATTACTGCTTTGTTTTGAATCCCGTCTATCTGACGGACGTACCCATTTACTAGGGTACTCGCTAGTTTCATAGCTGGTGCTACGAAAGGACTACTGAGTACACCAGCGTAAGTTGTAGCAGGGTCTACCGTAGGGTTCGCAGGAGTAAAGTCTCTGCGCTTTCTAAGTGAATTTGAATATCCCATTATTTTTGTAAATTTTTAATCATTTCAAAAGCCTGGTTAGTTACACCTGTTAGGGGTGTTGTTTTTGTAGCTGCCTCCTCAGTTTGTGGAGCGTTACGTAAAGGTTTAGAGGCAGGCGATGCTCCAAACTCTCTTAGTTGTTTTCTCAATTCGATATTCTGACGACGTAGGCGTGACACCATACGAGCCTCACGACTATCTTCGCTTAGACCACGACGTGATCTTGAATTACGAGCTTGTGACGGCTTGCGCGACAAGTTTCTACGTCCTCGACGTTGGCGAGATGCCTCGACTTTTTCTGTTGTTTCTGTACTCACTTCTTCTGTTGTTTCGCCTGTACCTGCCTCCAATAAGTCCATAGACATTTGGTGGATAGCTTCGGCTTGTTCTGCGGATAACCCCATCTCCACTAAAATTGTTACAAACGCATCATGAGAATCTGGGGTAGATTCTTCAGTAGTTTCGGTGATAGTCTCTTCAACTACAACTTCGTCTTCGGCAAATTTTCTGTTTCGCATATCTATATATATAAGGTCGTTTTATTTTTAGTAATCGTAGCTGTAAAGGTTAATATAGAAAGTACCATTTCCCACCTCTTGTACTTCGTCGTACCAGTCGAAATCGTAAGCTATCTCTGCTATATCTTGCATGAGGCGAGTCCTCATTTCGTCTGCTTCTATCTCGTCATAGAAGGTTACAATAAATCCTACGTTCGTTTCTTCCGACGTACTCTCTTTAATGTCAGCGTACTTTCCTACCTCTGACATAACTGCGTCTACTATCTGTCTTTCTAATCTCATTAGTAAATATCTACGTTGTAACCATTATCAAATAGTAATTTCATAATATCATCTGTTGCTTGTGTAGGAGATTCGATATTAACCTCCTCCCAATTTTGATATACTTCTAAGTCTTCCCACCACAAAAGGTCGTCGTAAAAAGTTGCAAGTAAATCTAAGACTTCGGTAACGTCTGCGTCATATACAATTAGTTCTTCCATTTTAATAACCGTATTCGGCTTCGTCAATAATTTCTATAAATAAACTCCTGTCCAGGTTTCGCATCATATCGGGAGCTGATCGCTCAAATAGTAACCGTACCCTCTCGTAGTCCTCGTCGTAGATAGCATCTTCTATAAGTCCTATGCGAGACAAGAATCGGGTGTCAAAAGAATAGTCGTCAGCAAACTCCTCTAGCATAACGATTAACTCCTCCTGAGCTGAGTTAGTCCATACGTCCCAAATTCTACCTAATAGACTCATCTATCTCGTATTGCATTAACTCGTCAATCAAATATGTTAGGAGCATACGAGGCTGTCCGTTAGGTAAAGACATAGCATCGTCATAGGCTGCGTCTAATACATCTAAAAAGTCAGGGTAGCCATCATCAATAAAGGAGTCCATTAAAGTTTCAACTACCTGTTCCACAAAATAAGCATCTTGACCAAATCCTGCATTTGCTTGTGCCTCCGTATATACGTCTTGAAATAAGTCAAGAACTTGGTTGTAATTCCTCATATTCTTTTTATTAGTAAGGTCTGAAAATGTGTCCGTCTACCTCGTGGTAGCCTTCCATGTCTAACGTGCGTTCTAGCTTTTGGTAATCGAAATAAGCCTTGAGCGTTTCTATTCCTAATTCTTTTACGTCACCAATCATGTCAATGTACCATTCAGCTAGTTCTTCATATCCTAAGTCTTCTATTTCTTTAGCGTCAGCATAATCGTAGTCTTCTAAAAGAGAAGGTAAATCCCACTCTAATTCCCTACCAAAATGTTCATAGTCAAAATACATCTCATACTGGTCTTCACCTAAAAGCTCTTCGTCTACAATATAATTAGCGAAGTCAAGCATATTTCGGTGTTCACCTTCGTAGGCGTTTTCCATGACCTCTTTAGCTTGTTCAATGCCGTAACCTGCGTATTTAAGAAACGCTGTTAAGACATCAACATTTATACCGTACTCTGCTGAGAGGTCAAATATATCGTTCCAAGAGTCCCAGACGTCTTCTTTTTCTAGCATACCCCATGCATCAGATTCAGTTAGATAGTCGTAATCTACAATATCCCAATCTTGGGTTTTACCGCTTAACTCCTCCCATACTTCCTCAAATTCGTTTACCCAATTAGAGTACGAACTATGTACAAGAGGCTTAAACATTTTGTCTATGCTATCTCCTGTCGTTAGGTAAAACCTATACCATATTACTATATCGTCTTTATTCATCTTAATTTTATTTTACGTACCAATCATCAATACTAACTCCTGCCCTTTCTAGGCTATATACTATTGCATCCATAATTTCATAAGCCTCGTTGTTGGTCACATAACTACTAAATTCAATTTCTGTGACAAGTCCAGGAGCAATAAGCTCAAAATGGTCTACACCATTTCCTAACCACAACTCATACACATCTTGAGATTCATCGCTGTATTCTGAATCCGACATACTACTATATACTAATTCTCCTATTATCATTTTAACTTCCGTATTTAGCTTTTATTGAACCGCAGACTTTTTCTGCTGTTTCTTTGTTTCCGTAAGTTTTCATTTGGTCAATAATACATTGATCCCAAGGGTACGCCTCAAGGTTTGTTTTTGTGGAATATACATCTTTTTTGGTGTGATAACCAAATTCTTTTAACATTTTTGCGTCTACGTAAGCTCTCCAGTATTTGACTTTCATATCGTCTAGCTCGACTTTCTCCACTTCTTCGACCTCATCCTCTATAGCTTTTACTTCTCCGTCGTACTCTATAAGGACACCATCAAAGACCTCTAACTCGACACCTCCTCCTGTTTTAAACTTTCCGTTTTTAAGTTCAATAGGCATACCCTCTTCGTCTAAAGAGAATACCTTAGAACCAGGTGCAAGTGCGTCGTCTTCGGTTGCTAGGACAGAACCGTTATCTAATTGAATCTCTACGTAGAATTTGCGCTTGAGGAAATTCCACATTCGGCTTAGTGTTTTCTGAACCGATCCCTTCTCTACTTTAGTAGACATCTCCTGTACAGAATCCACAAAATACCCCTCTATTGAGAACCCACGAATAGAACCCTCTTTTACTGCTTCCCACATCTCATCGTTTCCTACGTGTACTCGGACCATCCAAGTTCCTACAGGCATACTCATTCCATAGTGCTTAGACTTATCCATCTCTGGGTCTTCTACTATCCACGACTCCACTACGCTTACTCCGTCCACTTTCTCTTCGTGTTCAAATGTATGTTCGTTGGTGCGGTTAGACTTTAGGAATAACTCAGAAGCTAGTTTAACGGTATCTTGAGAAAAGAATACATCGTACTCTTCGTCGCTTAATTCGTCGTAACGTGGTATGTTCTTATCTGGAATAAGAGCTGCACCTATTAGGGTGCGCTTGTCCTCGTCTATAGCTGCAAGACTTAAAGCCTTTTGCTTCTTGTCTTTAGAGAAAAATATAAAGTTCTCTTCTATTGCAGGAAACTTCACAAGCGAAATAGCTTCGACTCCAAAAGCGTCTTGGTCTTCTTCTATAAGTAGTTCTACTAGTTTTCTGTTAGCCATCTTTAAGTTGTTTTATGCGAAGGGTTCTACGTAAATCTCGTCACCACTTTGGTCTACGTACATACCCCAATCTTTATATATATCTCCTATAAGTTCTGCTCCAGTATAACTATCCGATCCGTCTACTACGATATGAAAATTAGGAGGGTTCTTCTCGTCGCCTTTGTAGAAGGAAACAATCCTTGCTCTTGCGTCTAAGTCTATCGGACTGCCTCCGTCAAAGTCTTCTACAATTTCCTCTACGAAATCAATCCAGTCGTCTAAGTCGTTGCCGTAAAAATCTCTCATCTCTAAGTTGTTTTAAAAGGGTAAAGAAAGATTTGCGTCAATACCATTATCCATAAAATCGTGAAGTATGTCTACCACTTCGTAACCAGTTAATCCTTCAAACCAAATCCAGCTTGTCGAACGATTAGCTTCTGCATAATCTTTTACATTTCTGCTATATCCCAACTCATCTACAATATCTAAAGCGTCTTGTAAATCTTCGTTAGGTACATCTATTGAATCTGTCATCTTTAAGTTGTTATATTTTAGACTCTATAAAACGTGCTATATCTTCTCGTCCTGCTTCGTATAATAAAGACGCTCCTAGTTCTGCAATTTCGTATGTGTCCCAATCTAATAGTTTGGTAACTTCAGAAACAGGTGCGCCTGTACCGTAAGCAATCGCATCGCCAAATTTAGCCTCTAACTCTCTATTTAAAGAGTGCCAATTTGAGTCCTCTAGTAATTCATATACGTATGCGTAAACCTCATCTTCTGAAGCTCTGTCTGCCCAATCGTGAGCTATTCTAACTGCTTGGTCGTTTAACATCTTTAAGTTGTTTTATACTTATCTATATAAGGTCGTTTACAAAACAGTCTGCTGTCTTATTTGCTCTGCGTTAAGGTTCTGTCCCTCTAGTTGAGACTGGACTACATACGCTTGGTTATTCGTGTCGGGACTCCCTAATCGACCTAAAGGTATTAAAGGGACGGTAGGGTTCGTCCCCCCTCCTCCTGCTCCTCCGCTTCCTATTCCTCCTGACGATGCGTCGGCTTGGTTAAGTATCTTATTAACCCCTGCGAAAGCAGCTAAAGCACTCCCAACCATTTGGAGTATAAATAGAGGCGTAGTTATAGGAGCTGCTGCTCCAGTACCCAGACCTGCTTTAGTTGCTGCTGCTATAGAGGTTGCTACTGCTGTTGCTTGGTTAAGAAGTATACCTGTAATTGCTAAAGCCTTCTGCTTCTTAGAGTCTTCTTCAGCCATACCCTCAAGGGTACTAAAGATTCCTTTGGTGGCATTTGCTAATTTTACAAACCCTTGAATTTTGATTTGCAGAATCTCATTCGCATCAGCTATTTCTTTGGCTTTTGCAGCTTCGTCGTCGGCTGCTTTCTTATCTCTCCAGTATACCTCTATAGCATCTTTATCGCTTTTGTATAAAATGAGGGCAGCCATTTCTAGCTCTGCGTTTCCATGAGCAAGTACCATCCTCTCATCGAAAAGGGTTTTTGCTTGTTCTCTATCTTTCGACTCCTCATTTAAAACGGATTGTCTTAGCTCCTCTCTCAAGGCAACTTGGTCGTCTAAAATAGCTTGAGGGTCGTCGTCGTCTTTAAAACGTGCTTGTAAGGCAGCTAGGTCTAAGGCGTAACCTTCTTCTATTAAAAGTAGTTGGTCAGCGGTTGCTCCTGCTAGTGTAGCTTTTGCTACCGCTTCTAGGTGACGTATCTCTAAAACCTTCTCAGCTCTTGCTTGCTCACCCTCTATCCCTGCGAGTAAGATTTGCTCGTTTAGGTCCTTCTCTAATTGTAGTAAAAACGCTGCATTACTTTTCTCTAAGGCTATACGTTTGGCTTTTGCTGCTGCTGCTTTTCTTTCTGCATCGGCTTGTTCTTGTGCTGCTGTTCTAGCTGCGTCGGCTGCATCTTTTCTATCAGTAGCTTGTCTTTCTAAAGTAGCGTTTATTCTATTTTCTATATCTAGTATATCGTCGCTTATTCCTTGTTGGTTTGAAATAATCCTCTCTATTTCCGCTTCGTCTTCTAGTCTTGTTCTTATAAGAGCTACTGCTTCTACTTCTTGTCTATTCGCTATAGCTCTCTCCATTTGAGCGTCTGAACCAGACTTTGCTGCTGCCGATATTGCATCTCTTGTGACTTTACTTTCCTCCTCCGTTAGCCTAAACCCATCAGCCTTTTGGATATTTAAGGCTTTATTAAGTTTTTCTTCTTCAAATGTTTGGTCCAGTAATGTCTGTGCTAGTTTTACGTGGTCCTCATACGCTTGGGTGATTTGTTTTTGAGCGTCTAGACTCGTTAAATCTAAATCTTTTAAAACCCCCATCTCCTTTGCCATTTCTTTTAGGGCAAAATTCCTCTGTTCTATCGTAGAGTTTATATTCTTTAAGGTTTCTAGGTGCGCCTTATTAGCTACAACTATTCTACCCTGCGTTTCCTCTCGGTCTTTGTCTAGCTTTTGGAGTCTCTTGGTTTCTTCCGTCACACCGTTCATATAGTCCATGATGGACTCCCAATGTGCGACGACTTCACCCAAAGCTATTACTAGAAGACCTATACCTGTAGAAGCTATCGCAGTTTTAAGTCCTTTAAAAGACCTAGATAGCCTACTAACCTGTCTACCTGTAGACTTAAAAGATCGTAGAGACTTTGATAAACTTCTAGGCAAAACTGACGAGAAAAGGTCAGCTATACCACCCCAGTCTTTCTTCGTTCCTTTTGAAGCTCCCTTACTTTTATTCTGTAATTCTTCTACTGCTTTACCAGTCTCGTCTATAGCAGGTATAGCTTGTGCGTTATCTACTAATATATTTAGCCTAGTATCTTTTGCCATTATTCCAAATTAGTTTTAACTTTTTACCTAGTGTAGTACCTGTTGAGAAGCCTCCATACCATTGTGTGTACAAAGCTCTTCCTTTATATATATGATGGTTTGCAAGTCTTATTGAGGCAGGTATACCATACCCTACTGAGTTCATCCAATGGTCCATTATGCTAAGTTCCAAGTTAATGTATCGCCTGAAGCAATGTTTAAATATATGAGTTCGTCTGGGGTGAGATTCCAATAAGCATCGTTAGAAGATGGTGCTACGAAAGGCATTCTAAGTTGAACTATACTAATATCTAAAATCCATGCAACATCTTTTCCTACTTCTCCTTGACAAAGGACTTCAAAGAATGGAGGATTGCCTGTCGTCTGCTTCTGTTGTATCGCTACGGTTCTTGTCGCACCTGCCTCTCCTTGGGCATTTATTAGAGTAGTAGTGCCTATATTTTTCGCGGTGCTTTCTACGTTACCAACAGAGGCTTGGTAAGTCATCGAATATGCTTTGCCCGAAACACCTAAAGTCCCACCTGTTTCTACAGTTACTATATTCGCAGTAATTAAATATATTGAGTTAAAACCTATAAGCATATCTGTCTCTCCAGCTGGAGTTAGGGCAGCGGTATAGGTTGCGTCGGTAGTCGTTAGGTACATCTTAAAGTTCTGCACCGATCCGTTAATTCCTCCCTCTGTTATTCCGCTTCCTTTTGAAAAAGGCAGCCTTTCTATAATTGTACCCTGTACTACTTCAGTATTTGAGATAGCACTAAAGTCAGCTAAATTCGGGTCTATTCCTACACCATCATTAAATCCTCCCACAAGTCCATCATCAAAACCGCTGCCTCCGTTTCCACCCCCTCCTCCTGTAGGTTTTAGCATACATACCGCATCGTCTTCATTCCATTCATATCCGTACTTCTCGCAACACTCTCTAGTGGGAGTTACCAAAAGTCCAGTAATGTTATTAGCGAAAGATATAGTTCCGTTTACGTTTGATTGTAACGGTCTTGCGTCGCAGTCAGAAGTAGTGTTGTCTCTTCCTGACTGTATTACTTTTATGAGTTTTAAATTGCATAACTCGTTTCCTCCTGTCGCGTAGTTATTTACTTCTAAGACCCTCCACCATGCGTTCTCTAAAAAATATTCAGAGTTCCATTTTAAGTCTCTAATATCTTGAGGCGTGAGATAAGCCTTGCAAGTTAAAATCCTAGAATCTTGAGAATATCGTGTGTGCATAAACCTTGCCCAATACGTTTGAAAGCATTGGTTTAAAGAAATCCCTTCTCCTATATATTCTGAACCTATATTGTCGGGGTAGTCGTAACCCCACGAAAGACTCAAACTAGAGTCTACTACAGGCGTGTCGCTAAACTCAGAGAAGAAGGGGTATTTTTGAAAAAGTAATTGATCACCTTGCGCCCCTAGATAAAAAATCTCACTTTCAAGGGTTTTTGCTCCATGATAGTATGAAAGGATAGGTTTTGCGCTTACGTTTGTTTTCTCACCTTCTTCTCCTATGCTAAAGCCATAGAACCTTTGTACTAAAACGTGGTCTATATAAGAATTTCCGTTAAAGAAGTCGTGAGGGATAGTGCTTAGTCTTAGGGGTTGGAACTTTCCTCCTATAACCTGTTCCTCCGTTACAAAGTCTTCGTTAGAGTTTTTGTATATAGCTTGACCTTTTACCCAGCCCATATTCTCTTGCCACCATACATTCGCCCAATCCTCCCCTTCCCCGTCTGTAAATTTAATTTGTTTCTTTTGGTACTTTGTAGTTGGTTCTATTTTTATAGAGTCGGTATCTACTTTAGTAGACCAGTCTTCAAATGAGGTGTTAGCGTCTACAAAGTCATTATAAGGTTCTATATTTAATACTGTAGGATTTTCGTTTTCCGTTAGTAAGACTAGATTAAAACGTTGTGAGATTTCCTTTACCCATTCTCCTACTTTCATAGAAGGGAAATTCTCTCGGACGTTTACAATCCCACCCTCCGCTGTATAGCTAAATAGCGAAACGTATGTACCAATTCCAGAAGAACCAAAGTTGTCTTTATAGAATATTATGGGAATTGAAGCGTTGCCTGATACTACGTTAAAATTTATAGAATCACCTTGGACCAAACTAACCATTGCGAGCGTAGTGTATGTATGATTGTCTGAACCGTATGCGTAGGTGGTTGTTGGACCAAATATAGGAACAAAGCCAATACCGTATGTGGTACTAGTTATTACTGACTTTACAGTAAATTGGGTGCTACCTGTTGGTGGTATCGCACAAGTGAATTTAAAATGAATAATAAAGGCGTATGAACCTGTAAAAGGAGCTATAAAAGACCCACCTGTATATAACGCATCGGGGTCGTAGTATAGTCCTGTCTCATTGAGTAACGACGCACCTATATTAGTGAGATTAGGAGTTATTGGATAGGGTTGTACAGTTTTATTTGAGTTTAGTCCTACACGAAGTCCGTATGTATCTCTAAGAACAATTTGACTTTGTTCCGTCGCAAGAGTCATATATATCTTTTGAAAGTGTACGGTATTAAAGAAGGACGAGGAGATTGAAAATCCTGCGTACTTAGCTATCCTTTCAAATAACCATTTTATTTGTATAGAGGGTTTTTGACTTGTGAGTAGTATTTCAGAGTTTCCTGCCCCCATACCAAACTCTCCGTATCTAAAGAAGCCTTTGTCTCCATTAAATTCATTCGGTAGCGCAGTATCAGAAAGTGGGTACACTATAACCCCATCTCCTACTTGACCTGTAGTAATATCGTTCGTTACGTTAAAACTTGATTTTATATTGGAGGCGGTTAAATTGTGGTCTAAGTCAGTATCTAGTGTTCCGTCATTTGGGTTTATGAATAAGTCTTGGAAGGATAAGTCCCTTATCTTCTCAAAGAAATCTGCTATTTCTCCTAATACAGTTACCTCATAATTTTTCTCATCTACAGAGTGGAGCTGTAGAATACCTTGCAGTATAACTACACCCCCATCGAATACCTCTACGTCTGTTTTGACTTGAGCTGAGAACGTATTAGAGGTATAGTTTACGTTATAGTAGTGAGCAAAGAACTTGTCGTTTACTTTTGATCGGGGCATACTAAAACGCAAGGAGTGAGGACTACGTTTTACGCTAATATCCGCTAAGTCGTCAATCTTATAGTTAAACTCTACAGGTGTCTCCTGGACTTCTAGGGAGGTTCGTTCCGTTCCTACTTGCGCTTTTGCTACTATTTCAATCATGGTATGTATCGACTTACTTCAACTTTTAAAGAATACTTAACATACCCATCTTGTCTTCCTACCTTCTCTATTAGAGTGTTGTCCTTTACGACTACTCTCACATATCCAGGGTTAGTAGCTGAGATATTTCCAAACTCCGTTCCATAGGCATAAACCCTTTCGGAAGTCATTAAAGATGAGATAAGGGGTTGTAGTATTTCAGGTGACTGTTCTATAGTATTTAATTCTAATATCGTAGAGGTCTGAGGCTTGAGTGACTTCAGACCCCCTTGGTAACTTTGGTCTATGTATGCTTGTGTTGTTCCGTCTGCGTCGTAAGCGTTTCCTCCTCTGGTCCTATAGGTGGTCCTTTTAATATCTTGAGTCACTTTATTCAGTCCTGAGAAAATTAGTTGGTCTACACCCCCCACACTATTCCACCATGCTAGAGTGTAGTGAGGGTCAAACCTCTCACAGTCTGCTCGGTTAAATCTATATGTTTCAGAATCTATTGACACTCCATCGATCGTACTAGAGAGATGAATTTCATAGTAGTCCCACGTAGGTTGAGCAGAAGGTCTTATAGTTGTGTCTATACTTTGAGCTTCTAGGTTAGCAGGAAAGCAACCGAAATACAAAAGGCTTTGGCTATCAATCAAAGCAGTAGCAGGAGGTTCGCCACCATTGGCTACGCTATTATTTATTATTCCTGAACTTAACTCTGAGCCTGAATTGTCATAGAGTTTTATGACTAGATAGCCTGACCCATCACTCCCTACGTCGTCTCCGTTTAAAAAGGCTAACGCTCCAAATTGGTTATCACCTACCCATTGTTGAAAGGAGCCATTTGTTTTAGGTACGTCAGAGAGTAGTAGACCAAATCTATCAGTAATAGCATAATTAGATACTTGGTTAGATTCAGAACTTAAAGCAAATTGTCTATACGTTCCGTTGGTTACTTTTATAGAGTCGGTAGCTGCGTTTAGAACTTGAGTCGGAGCATCACCTGACACAATCGAAAATTCATACCCAAAGTTTAAGTCAAAGGTTTGGATTGCTTTTGCGTTCGTAGAGAACAGCTCTGTTGTATCAAAGTCATTATTCCTTAAATACTTTCCAAGTCTCCAAGGGTTTTCCTCTTGCTCTACGTAAGCCATAAAAATCTCATTAAAAGAAAACGCTCCACAACTTGCGTTATTAGGCAGTTGCTTAAACGTACCTATTACCGATCCGTCTACTGAAATCTGACATACATACCTATACCTTTCTTCGGCTGTATTCGTGTCGTCGAAGACCACTATAAATACTGGGTCTAGTGCGCCTCCTAAAGAAGCTGGAGTTTGTGTTATAGTATAACCCATTTTTTATATTTCTAAATTTACCATTATTTCGGGAGGCATCTTGCCCTCGGTGAAAACTGCATAGTCTTCTCCTAGTGCGTCTTCTATTTTTCCTCTACTTCTTTTCCATGCTCTTTCAAAAGCTGACGAGTAAAAGTACGAGGGTGCTATACCATTTAAGTACACCTCTCGGCTTATCATAGAAGCCATTTGTTTATATGATAAAAACCTTCCTGACGTTAAAGATTGCCATTGTGAGATGGGTTTGTTTTTTATCCAAGAATCTATCCCACCTCTAAGCGTACCCTTACCTTCAAATTTTCCTGAGCCAAATTGAAAGGGAGAGTTTGGTGCTTTAGCTGAACTTATCAATCCTTTCACCCCCCAGTTTACAAACTCCCAATAAGAGGCGTTTGGAGCTTCAAATTCTATATAGGCAATATCCATGTTATTGTCTCCTATTGTATAGGTAAGAGACTTAGATAGATTTCCTGTGGAGTTTTTCTTTTGGTCCGCTAAGTTCTTCCTTCCTAGATTGACTACTTCTTTTCCGAAGCGGTCTAAAGCGTCTGCTAGGAACTTAAACTTTAAAGGGGACTCTACCCCTGCCCAAGAGACGTTAAGTTGTATAGAGGGCATCGCATAGGTTTAAGGCGTTAGGTACACGTATGTCAAAAGAACAGCTCCAACCAGTAAGACTGTTATCGAATCTTGCTGAAAATGCATCGCAAGAAACAGGTAGTGTAAAACCATACGCATCGGGAACTAACCCTAAACTTACTGCGACGGAGTTTACATTGAGGCTAAAAGCTGCGATTACATCTTGCATAATTAAAGCAGTTTCTCCAAAGACTTGAGTAACTACAGGTTCGGTTTCCTCTATTACAAGATCGGCTACAGTCACCTCGTAAGTGAATACAGTTACACCTGCATCTATAGACATACTTGTTACTTGAGCATATAGAAAAGGAAAGAGGTTTACATCTATCTTGTCTATATCCATTTGGTCTATACTGTGCGTGTAGAACTTTTGGAGTTGTATATGCTCCTGGACTATCTTTTTAAAAGAGTTATTTATGTCTACTACTGTTTGCATCTATATTGATTTTATCAGACATTCCTACATCCTTCTCGTAAGCTAGAAAGGTAAGTGCTTCTTCTATATATATAAGGGTTACTGCGTCCATTTTCAAAAGGTTTCCATCTGCGAGACTATGGATAATTCCATACCATCCCCACTTGTTTCCTACTTCACTTTCTTCTCCTTCGGAAGTAAAGACGGAGGCGTATCTTTCACTAATGCCTCTCCTATACGACAAAAAAAAAGCATCGCACTAACTGCTACGTCCATTGGGCAATCCAACATTATCTTGTTCTTCTTCTCCGACGGGGCATAGTCTTCTATGGAATACTCATACCCTCTGTCCTCTTTTATGGGTCGGTATACTAGAGCTATAATACACTCTAAGTTTTGATAAGCTCCTTTAGCAGAGAACGTTTCTAAGTCGGCAAATTCACCCAAAGAAAGTTTGGTCCAGTCAGG
>Ga0307984_1000328_pt1 | contig 21003 bp, 19 predicted proteins | sample EllFjometageno78_FD_203169 | JGI IMG/M metagenome (GOLD analysis project Ga0307984, IMG submission 203169) | Marine microbial communities from Ellis Fjord, Antarctic Ocean - #78 | ecosystem: Environmental > Aquatic > Marine > Unclassified | place: Southern Ocean | collected 2014-10-09
TGAAATGGATGTATTAGCATTACATGAAGCTGGAATTACAAACGCTATATCTGTACCTAATGGTGCTACATTAAATTCTAACAATTTAGATTACCTAGACAACTGTATAGATTACTTTGAAGACAAGGAGAAGATTGTATTAGCTGTTGATTCAGATGAAGCTGGACAAGCATTACAAACAGAACTGGTCAGAAGATTAGGATCTGAAGTTTGCTTTTTAACTACCTTCGAAGATTGTAAAGATGCAAATGAATACCTACAAAAATATGGAAAAGAAAAGTTACAAGAGCGTATTTCAGGAGCAAGACCAGTACCGCTTGAGAATGTTACTACATTCAGGGATATTGAAGATGAAATTACTGACTTTGTTAAGAATGGCTTTAAACCAGGATTTCAAGTTGGCTTGGAACATTTTGATAGTATCTTCTCGACTTACACTGGTCAATTCATTACTGTTACTGGTATACCGAGTTCAGGTAAATCCGATTTTGTCGATCAAATGGTTGTCGGGTACAACGCAAATTATGGCTGGAAAACGGCTTTTGCTTCGCCAGAGAATCAACCGACTTATTTACATGCTCATAAGCTAATGCGTAAGACTTGGCAAGGTATGCCAACTAGAGAAGATATTGGTGGTGAACGCTGGAATCAAGTTGCAGATCATTGTAACACTAATTATTTCCATATTGATATGGAACGTTATACTTTAGACTCTGTACTACGTAAAGGGGCTGAGTTGGTTAAACGTAAAGGAATTAAATGTTTAGTCATTGATCCTTTTAATAAGGTTAGGGATACAGCCTGTAAGTCTGAGGACGTTAATAGGTATACAATGGAATATTTAATGAAGATTGAGATATTTGCTAAAAAGTACGATGTGTTAGTCTTTATTGTAGCTCACCCAACTAAAATGTATAAAAATCAAGATGGTAAAATAGAAGAACCTACAATGTATAACATTAAAGGTGGTGGAGAATGGTACGATGCTTCTTATCATGGTTTACTAGTTCATAGAGACTATCAAAAGAAAACTGTTAAATGTAAGGTGTTGAAAGTTAAATTCCAAAACCTTGGTGAAAATGGTGCAGAGAGTCATTTCAAATGGGAGCCAAAATCTGGTTGCTTTATACCTCATCAAGACTTGAGTATAAATAATGACCCAATGCCTTGGGAGACATAAATGGCTAAGAAAGGACCATTTAATATGGGAGAGTATAGTCCTGATAAACTTGAAACTCAAGCTTATGTCTGGTGTATACGAAACGCTATATATATAGCTCCATTTGCTATACAAGCTGGAAGTTGGGGTATTACAATCAAGAACAAAGAGGTTGTAAATAAAGATCCTAAGAATTATGTAAAAGGAGGCATTTGGCCTAAAATTTTTGAATACTATAAATACTATTTTAATAAATATGAGAACAAAGTTTAACAACGCTAATGAAGCATACGAATATTTCCACAATGAGATCATTTTAAATGGAGTAGACTTTGCAGGTACTAAAGCCTTATTTAATGTAGGTTTTACATTGCAAAATCCTCTAGATAATATTATCACCAACAAGGAACGTAAATTCAATATTAAATATGCTGAAGCAGAATGGGAGTGGTATATGTCTGGTAATCCAGATATAGAAAAGCTAGGAGAGATATATGGTAAAATACCTGTTATATGGAAACGAATGGCTAATGATCTTGGAAAAGTAAATTCTAACTATGGTTATCAATGGCAGAGAAACGATCAGATAGGTTATGTAGCTAAAAAGCTTATAGCTGATCCAAACACAAGACAAGCGACTATTAGTATATACGATGGTAAAGAACATAATATATATTCTAAAGATACACCTTGTACTTATGCTATACAGTTTACAGTATTGAATAGTACATTGCATATGTCTGTATATATGCGTTCTAATGACCTTTGGTTCGGTTTTTGTATTGATCAATATTGTTTTTCAATGATGCATCTAATGATGTCTAAAATGACCGGGTACGACGTTGGAACATACTATCATCACGCACACAACTTACATCTATATAATGACAAAATAAATTAAATAAATATGTACTACATTTATCACATCCCAGGTAAAAAGATTGGGGTAACATGTAATCTTACTAGTAGGGTTACGGAGCAACAAGGTTATGCTCCAGACGAATACGAAGTTCTACTTACTAGCGACGATATAGATTATATATCAAACATGGAAATAGAACTTCAAAAGTCTTACGGCTATAGGGTCGACAGGCAATTATATAAAAACTTACACTGTAATAAATTTAATCAAATGAACATAAACGTAACAACTCAAACAACAACATTTCCAGTACCATTAAATAAGTTGAAAGGACATCTAATGGATAACTTAGGAATGCAATGGTTAACACCAGAAGGTGCTAAATTCAAATTAACAGTTAATATGGTAGACTGGATCGTCCAGAACGCTAAGACATCTATGTATAACGAAGTAAGATGCTACGTATACAATAAGTCTCTTTCTGTTTTCTGCAACCGTGCACAAGAACAACACTTTGTTTCAAAACCTGAAACGACACAACAAAACATATACGACTTAATTAGAACATGGGCTAAAGACAAGGGTATATATGCTAAAGGAGATTCTAAAACTCAGTACTTAAAGTTAATGGAAGAAGCTGGTGAACTAGCTGAAGCATTACTTAAAAGAGATAGACCTGAAATTATAGATGCTATTGGTGACATGGTCGTAGTTTTAACTAACTTAGCAGCTTTAGAGAACTTAGAGATTGAAGACTGTGTAACCTCTGCTTACGACGTTATAAAGAAACGTAAAGGTAAAATGGAGAATGGTACTTTTGTGAAAGAAGGTATTGTAGATTACTCACACCAACCTTATCAAACATTATAATATGGGATATACAGTAAGAACAACAGACGAAGTTGTAATTAGAGCTATTAAAAAAATAGACGAGAGATCATTAGTAGGCCAGAAAAAATATGGTGACACTATGATGAGTGAGGTTAACTCAGGTAAAAAAGACCTAGGTAGATTCTTAATAGATGTACAAGAGGAGATGACAGATTCTTTATTGTACCTGGAAGCTGCTAGGTCATGTCTTCAAGATGAAATCGAAGAAGCTATGATAGCTAGAAATAGAATTATAGGTCAGAACGGTAATACTGGAGATCATTATGAATAGGTTTAAAAAGAGATCATCTAAAAAAGGTCCAGTCAGGTCAAAGAAGATATCATATAATGGTATCAACTTTGCCTCCGGGCTCGAGAAGCATATGTACGTGGCTCTAGCAAAAGCAAATATACAATCTGAATACGAAGGAGAAACATTTGTATTGCAAGAAGCTTTTGAATTCCCTTTTGAAGTTTATGAGAGATGCGGTAATGGTAAAGGAGAATACAAGAACAGAGGTGTTAAGAAAATACTTAATATAAAGTATACACCAGATTTTATTGGTAAAGATTTTATCATTGAAACAAAAGGTAGAGCTAACGAATCATTCCCACTCAGGTGGAAGATGTTTAAAAGGCTAATGTCAGAAACAAAGTCAGAACCTTTTACCTTATATAAACCACAAAACCAAAAAGAATGCGAAGAGACGGTAAGATTAATCCTTTTGAAGCGAAACGCTTAGCTAGACAAAAGTATGCTGAAAGACAAATTGACAAATGGGTTAAGTGGTCTTGGGAAACAAAAGGAAGAGTGAGATTTAAAGAATTAGTTGAACAACAAGATAAATACGGAATGATATGTCTATAAAAGAAGATGAAAGTAAACCAGCATGGGTCCTAGAATTAGGTTTCTATCCAGGATTTTTAATAGGAATAAGAAGCTACGTGGAAAAAGATGCTGTAACACACGTTTTATATATACCTTTCTTTGATGTCTCTTTAACAGTATTTAAGTAATGAAAGAGGATATGGAGACTCAACTGCACACAATAGATTTGTATGTGCGAAATCTTTTAGATGACATGAAAAGCGTATCTAAAACCACAACTAAAGGAGATATGCTAGCGTACATAGACGCTTGGAAAAACGAAGTACAAACAATTAAATATATAATAGACTTATAATATGGGATTATTTACACCACGAGTAGCTTATAAACCATTTGAATACCCAGAGTATTACACTGAGGGTTGGTTGAAGCAAGCTCAGGCGTTTTGGTTGCACACAGAAATATCAATGCAAAGTGATATTAAAGATTGGAACGAAACGTTAGATGAAAAAGAAAAGAACTTAGTCGGGAATATACTTCTCGGCTTTGCTCAAACTGAATGTGCAGTATCAGATTACTGGACTCAGAAAGTTGTATCATGGTTTCCTAAACACGAAATACAACAAATGGCTATGATGTTTGGATCACAAGAAACAGTCCATGCTGTAGCTTATAGTTACTTAAACGAAACATTAAAACTAGAGGATTATGAAGCATTTCTTCACGAGCCAGCCACAGCTGAGCGTTTTAATAACTTGGTTGCTTACTCTGGTACTTCTAGTCTGGGCATCGCTAAATCACTGGCAACCTTCTCCGCTTTTGCTGAAGGCGTATCTCTTTATAGTGCCTTTGCAGTGTTATATTCTTTTCAATTGCGGAATCTACTTAAAGGGATAGGGCAACAAATGAAATGGAGTGTTCGGGATGAATCTCTTCATAGTAAAATGGGTTGTCAATTATTTAGACATATGTGCGAAGAGGACAATCAGCTACTTGATCTATGTAGAGAAGATATAATAAAGTCTGCAGAGGCAATGGTAAAACTTGAAACAAATTACATTGATAAGATGTTTGAAATGGGTGACATAGAAGGAATCTCAGCAAATGATCTTAAGCATTTTATAAAGAAAAGAACAAATGAAAAACTTGTGGAACTGGGGTATATTGACCTGGGTAATTACTTCGCGTATGATAAGAAAGCAGCAGCTAATCTTGATTGGTTTTACCATCTCACCGGTGGAGTCACTCATACTGATTTTTTTGCAATTCGGTCGACGGATTATTCGAAAGCTGGGGAGAATGAGGACTACGAAAACATTTGGGAACTTTAAAATAGATATAACGAACGAAGAAATATGTAATGATTTATATAAAAGATAATTTTCTACCTGAGAACTTATTGAACGCAGTTAGAAATGATAAAAGTAATTTTGAAAAGGTTGATACCCCAGGAAAGTCTTTCTGGGTTAAATACCCTAGTGAGGAATTTATACAATACGTTAGTGATAAGATATCAGAGATAGAAGGTCACGATGTTGAAAGTGTATTATGTTTTGTTAGGGAGGCTAAAGAAGGTCAAGACAATGAATGGGGAATACATAACGATTCTATTATAAAAGGGCAACAACCTGAAAGAGCTGTTGTATTATTTATATCTGATGAAGAGGATTTTAAGTATGGTTTAAATGGTACAGCATTTTGGTCTCATAAAATTCATGGAGATACGTACCAGGGGACCACAGTCGATGATTTTAATGAACTATTAAACAACGATAGTAATGATATATCCAAATGGGATTTAAAGACCGTTATAGGCCATAAAACGAACCGCTTAGTTTCGTACCCATGTGAGTATTTTCACAGTAAATATCCAAAAAGATTTAAAGAGAGTAGACAAGTATTAGTAATGTTTTATAAAATAATTAAAGATGACAAAACAAAAACAAAGTAGAGTAGATTTATTAGAGAAAAAGTTTGAAGCAGTTATAAGAGTTATACAGCAAATGATGGAGGAGACAGCATTTTTAAAAGACCTATCTGTAGGTACATTAGAAACAATAAAGCTGATGGATGATTATCAAGATGCTATAGACAAGCTTAAAGAAAACTTAGCAAAGGAGAAGGAAGAGAATGAACCAGAAGAAAAAAAACTAGAACTATAATATGTGGAATAATGAATGGAAAAAAGGAGAGGATTACCCTTCGTGGGGTGATAACGACGTTTACAAGAAGACAATATCCGGGGGATATTTATATCACGGAGAAACACCTAAAGAAGCATACCAAAGAGTCGCTACTACAGTTGCTAGGAGGCTTTATAAACCAGAGATGGCTGATAGGTTCTTTGATTATATTTGGAATGGTTGGTTATGTCTTGCTAGTCCTGTACTCTCCAATACTGGCACTGATCGTGGCTTGCCTATCAGTTGTTTTGGGATTGACGTTGCTGACTCGATACAAGATATCGGCACTAAAAATTTAGAGATGATGCTACTCGCTAAGCATGGCGGCGGAGTAGGTATTGGAGTGAATCAAATTCGTCCTGCAGGAACTAAAATAACAGGTAATGGAACGTCAGATGGGGTCGTACCATTTTGTAAAATATATGACTCAACTATCTTGGCCACTAATCAAGGATCAGTTAGACGAGGCGCTGCTTCAGTTAATATTAATATCGAGCATGAAGATTTCGAAGACTGGCTTGAAATCAGAGAACCTAAAGGTGACGTTAATAGACAGTCGCTTAACCTCCATCAATGCGCTGTCGTTGGAGATAAATTTATGCGTAGATTGGAATCCGGTGATGCAGAAGCAAGAGCTAAATGGAGCAAACTACTTAGAAAAAGAAAAGCAACTGGCGAGCCTTACATTATGTTCAAGGGAAATGTTAACAAAGCAAATCCTGAAGCATATAAGCACAACGGTTTAAAAGTTCATATGACTAACATATGTTCTGAAATTACATTACACACAGATGAAAACCATAGTTTTGTATGCTGTTTATCATCATTAAATCTAGCAAAATATGAAGAATGGAAAGACACTAATCTTATACACGACGCCATTTGGTTTCTTGACGGTGTTATGGAAGAATTTATTCAGAGAGCCAAGGGACTTAGGGGATTTGAAAACTCTATACGATCTGCACAGAAAGGAAGAGCACTGGGATTGGGAGTACTTGGATGGCACACATATCTCCAGGAAAAGGGAATTCCTTTTGAAGGTTTACTCGCTCAGTTTGAGACTAGGAAGATATTTTCGCAGATCAAAATCGAAAGTGAACGTGCTTCAATGGGTCTTGCTGAGATTTATGGCGAGCCTTTGTGGTGTGCTGGTACTGGGATGCGTAATACTCACTTGCGTGCTATTGCTCCCACTGTTTCTAATTCTAAGCTTAGCGGGAATGTTTCGCCAGGAATAGAACCTTGGGCTGCAAATGTATTTACAGAGCAGTCTGCTAAAGGAACTTTTATAAGAAAAAACCCTACACTAGTTAAACTTTTAAGAAAACACAAATTAAATAATGAAACAATATGGAGTAAAATATTGGCTGACGGAGGTTCGGTACAAGATATCCCTGAGCTTGATGCTGTTACTGTGGGTGTTCATAGCATTGCCGCTAAGGAAGTGTATAGAACTTTTAAGGAAATTAACCAACTCGAATTAGTTAATCAAGCTGGAATAAGACAACAGTATATAGATCAGTCTGTTAGTCTAAACCTAGCATTCCCTTCTGTAGCAACGCCTAAATGGTTGAACAAAGTTCATATGGAAGCATGGAAGAAAGGGGTTAAGACTTTATATTATACTAGAACAGAAAGTGTATTACGTGGAGATATTGCTTCATCAGCTATGAATGAAGACTGTTTAGCTTGTGACGGGTAGACATATACGTATATATTATGGACTTTTGTGTACATATATGTATTCTTATGTACCAAAAATTGAATAATTGACACATATAATATCATATGATATTATCAAACTAAAAAAGGGGATCTCAAACGAGGTCCCCTTCTTGGTTACAGGAATTTGGGTATGGTACGCCCATTTTAGTATTCCTTTTTTACTTAATCTTGATTAATATAGATAGCTTTACCATCCACGTGTTTATGCGCTTTCCTAATTGTAGGTGCTAACAACGGGTGTTCAGTTAATGAACTATGTAAAGCATGTACACAATAAGGACAATCATTAGCATATACTGAATCTAATTTTTCTTTTACTATTTCTATATCTTTACTTATTTGTAGTGTTTCGGTTAATATATAACCAGCAGTTCCTAGTAGTAATGCACCTGCTAAACTTGTAATCTTTTTATTTATCTCCATATTTATTTTTAAACGTTTCTAAAATTCTTTTTATCTCTACCTTTATTGGCCGCTACTTTATTAAACAAGTCTAACACTTGTTGGTCGCTATATTGGTCAAATTTCACGCTATCAAAACCTTTGGTTCCTAGTGTTTTTAGTTCTTTTACATCCTTCTTAGTAAAAACTCGTTTAGGGTCTATGTTATTTTGGGCTCTAACCTGCATTAATCTGCCGTAAAGTTCTCTTGGATCATCAAAGTAATCATCATAACCAGTTATCCCTTGTCCAGGGTAACTCTTGTTTTTCTGGGTATTTTTGTTTACTATAGACGCGGCCATTGTTTCCTGGGGAAGCAATCTCTCATCTGTTCCTGCTCCATGAGCAGATTCGTGAACATCAACACCAAACACAGTGTCAGATCCTCCAAAAGCATTTCCGATCTTGTTTTTAAGCTTTGTACTAAAGCTATCATCTACATATTGTAGATTTATAGGGCGACTAACAGCCCCTTTTAAAGGACCCCACCACTCATCCATATCCTCCTTAGAATAAGAAGCAAAAGCTTTTCCTTCAGCATCATCACCCCATTTCCCAGTTTTAGCATATTTTAGCTCCTTATCCATAAAGTAACTCCTGTCGCTTGTTTGCTCTATAGACATCATTTTGTTTCTTTGTGTATCTATTTTACCATCTCCTAATTGGCTATCAAACCTACCTGTATCTAACCTAGCTTTATTCCAGTTAGAAATCCACTTTTGACCAGGTGTTGGAGGTTTCGAAGAAATTGGAGGTGGCGGAGGTGTTGGAGTGTTTGGTGAGTCTATTATTTGGTTTTTTTCTTTAGAGAACTTCATGTTTTAATTTCTTTTTTATTATTAGGTTTTCTACCTTTCCTAGCTTTTCCTCCAAAAGCGCCAGGTATATCTTTTAATTGTTTACCAACTTCTTTAACTGCTTTCACAACATCACAAGCTTCATTTTTAACTAATTCGGCTCTTCTCTTTGTCTCTTTAATAGAGTAAACTATCTTCTCGTCTATAGTAGATAGTCCTAGTATCCACTCCCATATCTTTTTTCTTAATTGTTTAAACGCTTCTCTCATATTTTAAATTTATCTTTTTGTTTTCTTGCACTTTTCTAATTCTTTCTTTAACTCCTCGAGGATAAAGAAGTTTTTAGCTTCTTGTAAATGCCTGTTGGATATTTTATCTGATCTCTCTTTGTTATACTCTATGAGGCTAGCATTTTTATTCTGGTTATGGTAGAAGATAGAAGCTGTATTTGTGCTTAATACCACGAAGAAAAGCATAGGAATAAAATTCCTCCACTTCATAACGAATAAACCTTCTTGAGTTTCACTTGACTCTTCCATTGTTATTTCTTTTTATTTCGTTCCATATTTCCCAGCCATTTACTAACCGTATAGCAAATTGTTACTATTAATAGTATTATTTTTAATCCCATCTCTAATTGAGTGAATGTTGTTACACCAACAGTTGCTGTATTTATAGCGTATAGTTTGAAGTCGTTTAAGTTCATTTCGTTTCTTTAAAAGTTTTAATAAGTTCTTTGTATTCTTCTTGAACATCAAACGATGGACAGTCTTTGCTAGAAAATTCATTATGCCCATGCACTGTTGATCCTTTATGATCACACATAAGTTTTTTTAATAACCTCTCTAGCGAACATTTTTGGCATACCGTCCTAGTATCTTTAGTTTCCATACGTTCGTCAACTCCTCCGACGTAACATATCCCAATACTTCCCTTATTATGCCCTGAAACGTGGGCCCCTTGTCTTTTTAAAGGTCTCCCTTCAACTATTTCCCCATCTAGATATATAATATAATGATAACCTATATCTGACCAACCTCGTTCATTAACATGCCAACCTCTAATAGTGTCGACAGTAACATGTCTACCTTCAGGTGTTGCAGAACAATGAACTATGATTTTATCTATACTTCTCATTATTTTAAATCTAAGTATTTCTCCTCTAGCTTTTGTAGTTTGTAGGCTGGTATTAAAATCTCAGATTCTTTTTCCTGTGCTTCAATCTTAAGTTTAGCAGGTGTAGGAATTGACCTTAATATTCTTAATCTATACTTACGATATTCCTTATTTTTTTCTTTATTTTCTTTTCTAGTTTCAGCAGCTTTAACTTTCCCTTGTTTTTTTCTCTCTTGCTTAGCTTTTGTCTTAATAGCATCATGCTCCTCTATTCTAACCCCTGCGTCCCAATTTCTCCATCCAAGTGCTAAGGCTAGCCTTTGCCATTGTGAGTTTCTAGTATCGAAGGCTTCTGTTATAGCGTTTATTTCATCCACAGCCCTATCTAAAGGTAAATTTATAGTTGCAGCTGTTAAACTACCCACCATTTTATAAGCAGGACTCAACTGAAACCTACCATCAATCATAACATCAAACCCTCTCTCAGCAACAACATCTTTTTCGTACCTCTCAGCATTTAAGAATGTGTTTATTTTTGCAGCTTTAGATCCAATTGGTGGAGAGATCTGCAGAGCAGCTAGTATGATATCGCCTTTTTCCTTAGCAAAATCAGGTTTTTCATGGTATTCTATATATTCTCTAATAGTATTCTTTAAAGTAACAGCTACAGCACCAGCTAAACCTGTACCTTTAACTACAGAATCTACCATACCATTGACCATCCTTGCAATTTTAGTCTCTTCGAGTCTTTGCTTTTTATACTCTTCTTTTTTCCTTTGTTTATCTGTTTCCCAAGTTCCATCGTCTTCTTCTTCGTCATCAAATCCAGGAATCAAAGCAAAGAATGCATTTTGTAAACCGTTAAATATCATATTCTGCAAGAAGCCATAGTAAAGTATCTTAGTTATGTTTTCCTTCTTACTACCTCTACCGTTTATTAAATCTTGCCCTGCTTTTTTCATAAGCCTAGCATACTGCATAGTGGTATTCTGGAAAGCTAGAACTAACCTACCTAATACACTAGATTGTTGAGAAGATATTAACATTGGATCTGCTGACTGTTGAGTCTCGTCAGATATATCACTAAAATCTTCAAAAGCTTTAGCCTCAGCAGCTGCTTTTTCAAACCCTTGTTTCTCGTATGTTTTTACTCTATTCCTATAGAATGCAGCGCCACCACTAGCAATAGCTATACTATCTGCTATTTGTGTTGGTGTAAACCCTAGCTTTAGTATATAAGATATAACACCTGCCATACCACCTTTTTTAGATGCTTGTGCAATTTCTGCTTCCTGTATATCGCCTTCTAATCCTGACCTTCTTTGTTTAAGTTTTGGAGAATTAAATAACATGATCCAATCTTTCCAGAACTGAGGTTGATTAGCAAACGCTAATGCTGCTTTAGCTGGGTTGTTATCACTCCAGTTTACAAAGTTAGCTGTAGATAACATCTGTAACAAAGCTGATCTTCTATTGAAGAACATTATAGCTCCAACAGAGTTGTTAACCCACTCATTCCATTTCTGAACAATTCTACCAGGACTTTTAGAGGCATTACTACCACTTTTCATTCTACCTATAATCTCTTCTAAAGATTCTCTAACTCTAAAACCATATATAGCTTGAACTTTATTAAGGTTTTCCTTAGAAAATATCTCATCAACATTCCTAGTAAACTCCCTTAAAAACTCCTTTCGATTTACATCTCTACCAACTCTATTCAAATCTCCTAGTATAGTACTAGCATCCCAGAAATCTCCAGGAGCTACAAATTCGTCTAGTCGAGTAATTAACTTTACTCCAGCAGCAAAATCAACAAGTTCGCTATCTTCACTTACTAATTTAACAACTTTCTTCTGGTCACCTTTAGATAATCCAGGTATTGTTTCCCCTGCTTTTGTCCATAAGTATATCCTTACAGCAGCATCGTTAGTGTATTTTGTATCACCAATCTTCTTTCTTAATTTTTTCTTAACTTTAGGATAAGTCTTTATTAAAGCACTATAATCATTTTTTATATTTTGCTTAGCTTTTGACAATGCGTTAACTCCTCTTGTATAAGGTTTTATTAGAGCTTTATCAAAAAATGCTTGATCAGCTTCTCCTTGTTTACCTTTACCTGCGAAAGTGTACATAGTTAATCCTCTAAAGTCATCTGCTGATGGTGGTATCCAGAAAGAATATCTCTTCTGGTTTAAACCTTTTCTTCTAGCAGCTACATCTGAGAATGTCGCGTGTGCATTAACACCTTTGTTTCTTTCAATCATAGAGTTAAACTCGTCACTCATCTTTTCACTAAACTTAACTCTATTTTGTTGAACATTAGATTTAACGTCTAGAACATTTAAAACAGCTTGTGACTCTGTATTTTGATTATTGAAGTTACCAGTCTCTGTTGGTTTCCATAACAAGTAAACTCCATTTTTATAGTCAACATTCCAGCCTAATTTATCGGCCATTACTATTGACATAGCGTTATATAACCTTATTCTGCTAGCTTCTTTAGCTGTAAATATTATGCTGTTCACGTTACCCATTCCATCATCAGTCTCAACCTTGTTGTTTTTTACAAAATCTACAATACCATTAGCAGATACACTTAACACTTCAAAAGCATCCCCTTTGTTAGTAATACCTGTACCAGACTCAGTATCCGAAAACTCTACATGCAATGAATCCTCATAGTTATGAGCATGATCATCTTCGTCTAAGTTATTCTTTTCGAATATTACATCTAGATCCACATACACCTTAGTAGGAAATTCCATCATACCATTTGGCTGCATCTCTATTTTAAATTCTTTACCGTTGACTTCAAAAGTAGATTCAATCCCTCCTTCTTCTTCTACCCAGTCTAACTTTTGCTTTGTTTTCATTGAAAACTTAACCTTAGCTTGCTGTACTTTTGATTTAACGTCTATACCTTTAAAAGCTTCTTTAGCTGCGTTTACGTTACCTAAATGATCATCAGCAAAGTAAAAGTCATTGTAACCTTCAGAGAACTTGTTAACAAGCCAATCTGCTTTAGCCTTTGGATCACCATTTGCTAGACCTGTTATATTTTTTAATGGAATATTTAATCCAAGACTAGCTAAGAACTCTTTAATAGGTCCTGCTGCGTCTTGTGGTCTTGCTGTTAAAACGAATATATCCTCAGATCCTCTAACACTCTGTATTTTTTTAGCTACATCAAATAAAGGTCCTTTCTTACCTTCCATAACCTTGCTAAACTCTGAGAAATCCCATACAACCCCTTCAGCCTCCATCTTCCCAGCATCTTTAGCGAATGTAGCAGCGTCAAGTTTGCCTTTAGTACCGTCAGGCATAGTGAATAATATATTACTTTTAGTCTGAGCTAACGTATCATCAAAATCAAATACTCTAGCTTTTCTTACTTTTTCAGAATATTTTTTAGAATCTCTAGCGTTAGCCATAGCTTTATCAGCTATATTATCCTTTGCAATATTTGTTTCGTTAACTAAAAGCCCTCTATTTTTTGAACCTACAACTTTACCAGTTGCAACGTCTAAAAATTGTATACCTAAACCAGCATATCTAGTATCAACAACACTAGAGTCTGATCTATAATCTATACCCATCATTTCTTGAGTACCTCTCTCTTGTTTCAACTGATCATCTAATTTCTTAGGTAATATAGCTGTATCGTAGTTTTTCAACTCTAATTCTAGTTGATTTAAAATATCAACATTGCCTGTTATAGCGTAATTATAACTAAGTAAAGATATTCTCTTAGCAGGTATCATATGCTCTAATACATATACATCATTCTCAAAAGATAAACCAGCTTTAAAAAGATCTTCATGAGTTGCTAGCTTCCCGTTTATATAAGGTATCATTCTTGGACCAGCCGCAGCTTTCCCAACACCTGCCATATCAGCAAACTGCCCAACTATTAAGTGTCTAACACCTAGAGCAGGGATGTCACCATTAACATAACCTTTTCTTATTAACTTTACACTTTCAACTAGTATAGCTTTGTCTATTTGAGCACTATCATATAGCTTCTTAACAAAGGCAATTTTACCTGCGTCATCTAGTTTATTAAACTTGTCACTAGTCCACCAGTTCTTCCTAGTTTGGTTAGCGTTTCTATATTTTCCTTTAACACTTTTTATACGTAATTGAGTAAGCCCATCTTGAACAGAGTTGAACGAACCCATTCTAGCTTGTTTACCCACCGGTCTACGCTTAACTTCACTCTCTTCTACAAATATACCTGCTGGATCTTTGTCTAATTCAAACCCCATTAGTTTAGCAGGTCCAGCTACTCCTTGGAACCAGCCTCGCACGAATTTATCTTCTCCTAAATTTTCTTTTAACCATAAAGCAGCAGCTCTAGCTACTTGAACGTTGCCTAGATCTTTCAAGTTAAATGGTACTTTAATTCCTTCTAAAGCATCTATTTGTCCATAGCCAGAATATATACCTTCGTCAAAACTGTAGATAACATCGTCTATAGCTTTATCGACGCTTTTTAATGCTTGGTGTTTGAAGTTTTTATTTATTTTATTATCTCCTAAGAACTTAGAAATATCTGTTATTAGCTTGTTCTTACCTCCACCAAAATCAATAGCTTTTAAATACTTTTTCAGTGACGTCTCTACTGGGTTTGAAACACCAGATAGTAATTCAACTCGAAGCATGTCTTTGTAAGAAGATTTTTTAATTACTTTCAAAAACTCAGTGGTTAATGAAGTGTTTTCAGCTAACTTAGTACTAAACTTAACACTACCTTCTTTTACTTCTTTAACTATATTATTTATTATTTCTTTTGATGCTACTGTTGCTTCTTTTTCACTAAACTGAACCACTGATCTTCCAGCACTCATATCAGCTAGTATTTGCTTCTTTGGTCTAGAAGACTTTGAAGTATCCATTTCACTTACCTTCTGCACAGCTACAGTACTAGTTACAATAGCTCCTTTTAACTTAGCAACTCCAGCTAGGAAAGTACCTATATTCCTATCGTATTTATTAAGTTGCCCAGCCGGGGTAATCCCCATTGCGTTTTGCAATTCTTTTATAGTAGCGTTAGTTATATTAGCTTTAACCCCAAACTTAGACTTAAGTTTTCTTATGTAAGGTTGACTAGTTAAACCGCTAGATCTTTCAGTTGTTTTCCCATCATAAAAGAAATCTAAAACTTTATTAGAAAGTCCTAAAGATCTACCTTGAACATCTCTAGAAACTATGACTTTTTCCCCTTGAGTACCAACTTCAGCTTCTTTACTTGTGACGTTTTCTGGTGGTAAAAGTTTTAAGAACCTTTTAACTTCTTGATCATTCTTAGTATCAAAATCGTTTTGAATTCTACCAGCTTCTGAATCTTCAGGTATACCTTCTTTACTTATTTTCTTAGCATATGTTAAGTTAGCATTCTTCTGTAGTTTTCCCTCTGTTATATCATACATTATAGAAGCAACCTTTGTTCCATACTTAGTACTTATAGCTTTGAAGTCTGCTTTAAAAGGAGCTATATCACCTGTTACTGTAATGTCAACAGCTGCTTCAATAGCTTTTATTTTAGGCTCTGCAACTCTAAATTTTCTAGGGTCAATCTTAATTACTACTTCTTTGTCTTCTCTAGCTTGCCTCTCCTCCATAGTTAAATTAGACTCTGCTGATGTACCACCTGCAAAATCCATTCCCTCACCAATACGTACTTGGTTTTGAGAAGGTTCAAGCTCTTGTTTGTAAAACTTATTACCTCTACCAAGACGCATAACACCGTTTACATAAGTAGTAAACGCTTGCTTCTTGCCATTTTTATCTATAGGTTTATAGTTTTTCATTATACTAGCAAACTCACCATTTGCAAACCCAATTGCGTTATCAGCTGGGATATCACCTTTACCTATATTATAACCCATAGCACTAAGTACTAGGTTTTGGTATTGGTCAACGAAAGGAAATAAGTCATTATCTGATATAGTACCTTCCTGGTATTTTATAGCTAATTCATTTACAGTTGTTTTTTCTGAAGGACTTACTCCTTTAGTATCAGCTTCGTTAATAGCTTTTTGAGAAGCTTTAGTTATCTTACCTTTTCTAAACAAAGAGTTTTTAGCTGCAACGTACTGAAGTGCTTTTTCTGGTGTGTTTAAGTTAGCTGGATCGCTACCATTAAAAATCCTGGTTACGAAGTTGTCGTCTTTTTCTAGTTTTATATCAGACTCATATGCCCACATGTATTCTCTTAGATACTTAGTATACTCGTCTCTATACTTTTCATCTTTCTCGAAAGTCATACCAGCTAGAGTAGGTGTACGATTAAGTTGATCTACTACAGTATCATGCCCTTGCTTCAGTGCTTTGTTATCACTAGTAGCTGCTGCTTTGAACAGATTATCCGCATACATTTTTTTAGACTCAGGAGTCTTAATCCTAGCATCGTCCTCCATGTGATCAAATTCATGTAGTACAACTGTTCCTGCTCTTACTATACCGTTCTTAAAGTCTTCTGTTGCACCTTTAGCATCTTGAGATATTATAGTATTACCATTCACTATTAAACCATGAGTACCACCTGACATTAACAAGTCAAAAGATTCTGTATAATCCTTAGTACCAAACACTAGTCCAGCATCATCTAACAATTTTCTAATACCCTGCTCGTCACCAGCTTTGTATTCTTTTGATTGAATATTCTTAAGATCTGGAAATATATCACTTACTTTCCTATCAATACTTAAAGCAGTAGAGAAAGCTTTAGAAGATTTAAGAGCCATATTTCTACCAACTCTTTCATATACATCATTTTTTTCCTTTTCGTTCTTCCACTTTCTACCTTTAGTATTTTTATCTGTTTGCGTGTGGTTTCTCTCCATCCATTCAACAAATTCTGGATCTCTCTTCGCAGCGTCTATGTTTTCTTGGATGACATTTTTTCTAGTTTCATTTATAACAGCAACTATCTTATCTTGTCTAGACTTGTATTTATAACCGTCTTTACCACCCTTTCCATACTTCTCTTCATTACTTAGTTCAGCATTTGTGTTGTTCCAAACTCCACCTAAACTCTTCTCAGCTTTATTATAATTAGGTTTTACTTCTTTAAGCTTTTTTATGCTTCTGTTAGCCATATCTAAATTAGCATCAAAAGCTGCCGCAGCGTCTTTACCAATTTTCTCTTTATGTATATCAATTAATTCAGCTTTCCTAGCCTCAGAATCCCCAGGTTTTACACCTGCTTGTTCTAGTATTTGGCTCCTAACAATTTCAGTACTTATCAACCTTTTCAAGTGATCAGATCCTTTGCTCAATACATCTACAGCTAATCTATCAAGTTCTAAACCTTGCTCTTTTAAGTTCTCAGCTATATCTGTTACTAAGTTCTTTATTTGCAACTCAGAAAGATTTTTTCCTTGTAACGAAACAGAAAGTTCATCTGTAAATATACGTAATTTTTTTATATTTGCCTTGAAATCATCAGTAGCTCCATATGTCATGATACCACTATAAGCAGTACCTGCTCCTTGCATTGTACCTGCTGTTATAATAGTAGAAAGAACTACATCATCTATACCAGTAAAGTCAACCTCTCTGTCTAATATACCCGCCTCGGTAACTAACTGTGAAGCGCTAAATATAGCAACCTCTTCAAATACTTCTGGAGCTACTCTACTAGCCACTGTTTTTACTCCCGCTAAAGGTTTAGTAATCATACCTCTAAACTTTCCTAAAATACCTTTCCCTTCGTTAGCAAACGCGTCTACAAATATTTTAGTTGGTGAAGCGAAGTCATCCATAACCTTCAGCATGTTACCAGCTGACGCTATTTGCATAAAAGTACCCTCAATAACCCCATTTGATACCGCAGCACCAATTATTTGACTATCAGATATTTCAAGCATAGCTTTAGAAGTATTTATATCTCTCATTATAAGAGTATAATCATAAAGATCTATTTTATTATCTTTATAAGCTGCTCGCGCTAAAGCCTCTTGCTTGTCTGCTGTACCAGCTAATTGTTGTGTTGATTTTAAATCTCTATATGTTTGAGCTCCAGAACTAACACCTATGACAGTACTCATAGCTCCTTTGATAGCAGCTGTAGACCAGGTAAAAGCGGTTCCAGCACCACCTGTAGCAGCCATTAAGGCTAAGTTACCAGATTGTTGGAAAAAACTCCTTGTCCCATACTTCCAAAAGTCATCTTGATACTCAGGCATAGCCTCGTAAAACTCACTTTTTTTATTTAATTTCTTTTGATGTCTAACGGCCCAATCAGCATTTAAAATAGTTGGTACTGTTAGTGCTAAATTCTTAACAGCATCATTTACGTCTTTAGCTAATAGAGCTATATGCCCATATTCTTTAACTGAACTCTTTAAATCACTTTCGTTGTAAATATTATTTTTAGCATAGGTAGATATATCCTCAGTCATGTTTTTTACAGTTAACCTGTAATCATCACTTACGTTATTAAACTTATTCTGAGCCGCCCATACCGCAGTATTGGCTAACTTAATATATTCCTTTTGCTCTTTAGTTGGTGTTCCAGGAGTATCTACGCTTAGTACAATGTCTCCATTAAGAGACTCTACACTAATATCCGCATCAGGTACCCGTTGACTTAAATCATTTAAAACACCTTGAACCTCGTCACCCCAATTAGCATACATCTTCTTATACACTTCATCAGCTTTTTTAGCTTTTGAAGAGATATCAATTCTAAACTTATCCTCTTTTTGCCCAGCCACCTTTTGACCTAACTCAATAAGTTGTTGCTCCCCCGGATCCAAACTTCCTATATATCTGTCAACTACAGATTGCTTTCTATTATTTAAAGCCTGTTCTCTAGTTCTTAATAAACCTTCGTTTAAAAATTCAGAATAATTCTCCCCATCTTTAGTCCTAATATCTAAGACTCGTTCAATCTCCTCTCTTAATTCACCTTCAACACCACTAAAAATATCTTTGTTATATTCGTTTAATTTATCAGTTGTTGTTTTACTAGTGCTCCAAGAAGTTGTTTGAAAACCTGAACTAGATTCTTTCTGTATTGTTTTGTTGTTTTTCTTTTTTACGTTTCCAAATGCAGTATCCAAAACATCTCCATATCCAGTTTCTTCCCAAGCCTCATCACTTAGTTTTAGATTAGCTTTTATTTGCTCTGTTAAGTTGGCTTGAAAACTGTTTTGGTAGTAGCTTAATGTTATTTCTTCGTTGTTCTTAATTTTATATCTTTCTCTATCAAGAAGCTGAGTTTTTTTACTTGCAAGAGCTTGTGCTGCATCAAATCCGTTTTGTAGTATTTTTTCCTGCGACTCGTCATCTAAGTCTCTAACCCAAGTAGTTATTTCTTCATGGTTAACGGCTTCTAATCCTTCAACTTCATTACCCTCAGTGTCAACTATATTATATAACAACTGACCAGTCTGATCTGTTTCAGCGTTATCAGAAATAGTATACATACCATCTAAAGCCATGTTAGCAGCTGAGGTGTCTGGATCACTACCAAGATTGAAGAATATACTAGAAGAAGTATTATCTACTATAGCTTCCTGTGTTATTTCTTTGTCAAATTTTATTATCTTCTCTACAACATCAATAGCTTTTTGTTGATTTTTAAAACTAGGACTCAAGTCTATTTCTAGATTCTCACCATCAATTTCCACCATTATAGAATTACCAAGAAACCCGTTACCACGTGCGTTTAACCATTTATACTCTTTTTCTAGGTATTGTAAAAAATCAGCCTCACCTAGTTCTAGATATGTTCCTGGAATGTTAATATTGATATCCTGGTCGTTCATCGCTGCCCAAGCTTTACCAATTTTTTCCTCAGCACGATATCTCTGAGTATCACCCTGTGCTATAGCTAGTTCGTTCTTTCCCTCTAACCATAAAGCATGCTGATCTACTTCTACCACCTCATCTACCTCTCCTGTTCCAAATTCCCAGTTGTGAGGTGTCTCTACCTTCTTAACCTCTTCTTCTTCTTCTTCTTCTTCTTTAAAAGTGACATTGAATTTCGCCATATAATCCTCTATAGATAGGTTTTCATACGCGGCGTGTCCTTGAGCTTCATCTTCGGTAATCTCTCCTAGTTGAGGATGTATATATTTTTTACCTGCCATAATCTATTTTGTGTTTGGAAATCTACTTTGTACCTGATCTGGGGTAAGTAGTTCTCCAGCATCATCTTTATTTCTACCGTCTAGTAAATATATACCTGTAGTTTCTGGAGTTTCATCCAAGTATTTTATCATCATACCTGAAGTCCCTGGTATTTTTCTACCATTTCTAAGCTGGTCATTATCGGGTTCGTACTTACCATCTTTATTCCATAGCAAGTTCAATGTCTTCTTCGACCACCTCTCATCACTATCTCCAACGAAATCTGTACTTCCTTCCTCTTTCTTTTTGATCTCACTTTGAGAGTGCTTAATATAAAAAGGCTGGTATGAATTTGGTTTGATCTCACCTTTCTCAACCACTCCTTGGTCGACTAGTTGTTCGATCTCGCCTTCAGATATTTTCCTCATTTGTATTTGATACCCACTAGCACTTTTCTGGTATTCCATTTTTTGAGTCTCCTTATTATACTCTTGTCCAACACCATACTTTGAGCGCACGGCATTTTCCTCTATTTTAAGAAACCTAGCAGTTAGTTTTTCCTTATTTAATTTACCGTCCTTCAGCAACTGGTCATAATCTAAACCTGCTTCGTTGTAATACTCTAACAGAATGGCATTTCCTTCTTCAGGGTTGCCTAAAAACACATCAGCTAATAGCTCAGCTTGTTTGGTTGAAGTAGCTTTTGTTGCTTCATTAAACGGATTTAAGTATAAAAAAGTTTTCTCCTCGGTTTTTTTAAAGCCATTCTTATCACTAGTGGTAGCTGTTAAAACATGTTGAAGACTTTTACTTATATTACTACCATTTACATACTTTTTAACGTCCTCTGTATAATCTGCTCTTTTCAGGGTAATTGGATTTGCTATATTACCATCAAATTCAGTCATGTTTACAGTCTCTTTAATTGTAATCATACC
>Ga0307984_1000331_pt1 | contig 20893 bp, 36 predicted proteins | sample EllFjometageno78_FD_203169 | JGI IMG/M metagenome (GOLD analysis project Ga0307984, IMG submission 203169) | Marine microbial communities from Ellis Fjord, Antarctic Ocean - #78 | ecosystem: Environmental > Aquatic > Marine > Unclassified | place: Southern Ocean | collected 2014-10-09
AAAGTAAGGCATGTTACGAAGCTGTCTAAGCTGAGACTTGTTCATCTTGTGACGATGAATTATAAACTCACACTCGTCTACATTAGTAGCTCCGGGGTCAGGATAAAAATCCCAACAACTAACAAATTCAATTCTAGGGACTCTAACCTCTAAAGGGTTATAGCTTCTTTCCCCGTCTTCAGCGGTATCCCACTTGTGAAGTTTCTTGTTAAAGTTAAATGGTCCTTTTACAATCCCTGTGCCAAGCAGAGCAGATTCTAAAAGAGCATTTCTAATTTCGGATGAGCCTTTTGATTCATCAATTTGGTCATGGATTAATTTCTCCATGCGTCTTGCAGCCTTTTGAGCTGGAGACATTTCTAATATTGTAGGTACTGGGCTGAACCCTTCTACTAACTGGTCTGATACTTTATCTTCAAGGCTGTCTTCAAACAAACCATTGCCAAAGGAAGCTCCGGGTCTCAGGACTTTTCCGTCCCCTTCGTATCCTACATCGTAAGGATTGTCTAACGCATTACCGTCTATGTCTCCTTCTCCATCTAAAACTCCACCACCTATTGTACTTTCAATACCGGGTGCACCGTTCTGAGTATCAAGATGAGCACTTGCTAGTTCTCCTTCAGGCACTTTAGTTTCGCTAATACCAATTGGAAACTTACCTGACCCAAATATTACATCTACTAATTGCCCAAAGGCAGCCAGTACTTTTGTTTTTGTAATCTTTACAAAGATACGAGACTTCTCTGAGTCTCTAAACTTAACGGACTTGTTGTAAAGTCCTCTGTAGTTCTCGTAGGCTTTTAACCAACGAGTCTCGTCAGTCTTTCTAGCGTCTTGGGCTTGTTGAAATCTACCTTTGATAATACCAACAAGATTAGTCTGTTGGTCAAACTCTAGATCAAGACTTTTACCAGCTTCACCTTCTACTTCTTCATAGATACTATTAGCGTTTAAAAATGTATTGTCCTTGTCTGCCATAAAATCTAATATCCAAATGTTGAATCAGATGGTTGATGGATGTCTCGTTTCAATCCCCTCAGCCTATCGAATGTACTTCTCATTCTTGGTCTACTCATTATCATATAACGCAATGCATCATACGCATGATCTGAAGCATGTGTGTCTACATCTTCAGGATTGGTTTTAGATAGCGGTATGCTTTGTAACTCCCTAATTAAATTAGGACAGTTATTAAATATTTGCAACCTAGGTCTACCGTTCTCTTTAACCTTTAGGAACTCATGTATTTGGATTTTACCTTGGACCCTATTCTTATCAGCGGGTCTAAGCTTGTGTCCTTGCCGTACTAAGGCTTCTCCAACAGTGGGACCAGTTGTTCCTGTCCTTGCCCATGCTGCTGTGTCTAATACACCAGAGACCGAGTAAGGGTCTTCTAGCTCCATACTAGTTATTATAGCACCTAATTCCTCTCCTGTCAAGCCTTTTCTGTATAATTCTCGATATATTATCAAAGTTCCATCGTTTTGGTCCATAATACCCCATAAACAACAGGACTCTGCAGCATAACCATAGTCAACTGCCTTAACTCTTTCCCAATGCATAGGCAGTTCAAAAGGCGTAATGACATGATTAAGTGGGTCAAACTCTACAAAGGCTGCTCCTTCTGCTACATCCCAGTTGCCTTCAAGCAATTGTCTACGTTGAATTGGAGGTAGAGATTTAAGCATCTGTTCATAAACACCATCCTTTGCAAGGTAGGGATTATCTTCAAGCTTGGCGGGAATAAACTTCCTTGTGAGTCCGTCCATGCCCAGAAAGCTTGTGTTATGTTCTGATGGTTGTATGTATCTTTTCTTAACCCAGTGCGAACCAACACCACCGGGATTGGCGGTACAGCGAAGGTATGTTTGTATTGTAGGGTCTGTTGTTCTCAGACGAGAAGCTAAATAGTTCCAAGCAAACTCTGTAGGTAGATGGGTTATTTCATCAAACCCTATCCAACTATAGGCTTGTCCTTGATAGCGATACACATCTGCGTCTCTTTCTAGGAAACCAAACTCAACCTTAGCACCGCTTGGGAAGTTCCAAAGCTTTTCAACTTCTCTGAACTTAGCACCGGGGAAAGCTTGTGGGTATAGTTCTCTAGACTTATCAATCATCTCTCTTAGTTCTGGCATAGAACGTCTAAGGATTAAAGCTCTGTGTGCTTTCTTGTGACAGTTACGAAGTGGGTCTACAATCATGGCATATGATTTACCACCCCCGGCTGCTCCACCGTACAACACATCTTTCTCACCCGCAGCAAGGAAGTCTGTTTGTGGACCTTCGTTAGCGTGGAATAAGACTGTGTGGTTGTCTAAGTTTTCTTTGACAGCTTTAGGGAGGGCGTCAAGCTCACCTTCTGTGATAGGACCTTCTACAGTCTTATCAAGTTTTTGAATTGTTTCTTTTTGTTTTTTAAAAGATTGTCGAGCGTTGTTAAGCTTTTGCTCAAGCTTTTCGATGTTACGTTGTTTACGACCTACTGTAGACCGAGCAGCCTTAATAGCTTTCTCGGTTGTGGTCTGTGGTCTACCGGCTTTCTTCTTAGGTGTTCCGTCTTTCTTTAAGACAAAATTACCTTCATCATTTTGCAAGTAGAGATGGGGATTCGTTTCCCAGTCTCTCGTTTCGTTTTCCATATTTTTTATCTACGTGTTTCTTTAGACCGGGCGTTGATATTCTTCTATCTGTTTTGTACTCTAACCAATCACATGCCGCCTGAAGGGATACTTCTTCGTTGACGATCATGTTCTCAGCAACCTGTAAAGCATTTAGTTCCTCTTCTAAAGGTCTAAGAAACCCTGTCACCTCATCAAACTCATACCCGAATGGTATGGTAGAGGTGGTTCGTTTAATGTATCCTTCTGGAACTAACCTCATTTTAGAATATCCAGATTAAAATAAGTGTTGTTATAACACCACAGCCAAAACAACACCCCCACAACTGCAGGTCTGTTAGGTTGTAAAGATAAGTAATGTTATTTACTCTTTTTTCTAGTTGGTTTTTTAGCCACTGCATTTGATTTCCTCGTTATAACTCGTTTAGGAGTTGGTTTTGTTTTAGTTTTGACAGGGGTTAAAGTTTTCTTAAAAAGCTTTCTGTAAGCCTTTGCTACTTTATCCATCCATGTGTTAATTCCGTACATACTATTTAGTATCCTCCTTTTTTTTATCGCCAAAGATTCTTTCCCAGTTGTCTCTATAATCATCTGTATAGAATCCGGGTCTAGGATTGGCTCCTTTACTACCATGGGTTTTCTTATAAACAGGAGACTTAAACATCATAGGTTTCTCGTCACTGCCTAGCTGTTGTCCTTTGCCTTTACTCAATGTACTATCTTCTCCTCATTTATTCCTACCGTGTTCATGTGTTCGCCATCACTATCATCAATATAAATACTGTCTAACACCCCCACAACAACCAAACCATTGTGAGTTGCTGCTTGTTCCGCTCTCTCGACTGTTGAAGCAATAATATTAGGTCCTGCAAATGTTGTGCCATATGCGTCTATCTCAGTTAAGAATATTTTCATATTATGTTCCCGTAGATGTTGATGTTCCTGTAGAAGTATTTCCATGTACAGTAGTCCAAACCTCTCCAGTAGGAGCTTCACAAGGAATATAGTTTAAAACTATCAATAGTATTAATAACTCCATATTAAGATAGCTCTTCGTAGTCTGCATCTTCTGCTACTATATCAATCGCCTTCTTCTCTGGGAGAATAAATATACCCCCTCCGGCACTGTGATTGACTTCCATCCTCTCTGTCTTAGCAACCCCTACTCTATCTAGGATGGTCTGTGCTGCTTGTAGCTTATAGTTAGCTTGAGAGATAGGCTTATCTGATCTCATCACCTCTATAATCTTAAAGGCTGCTAAAGGAGCTTCCCTTGCAAGAACATTTGAGGCTAAATCGACTACTTCTTCCTTTAAGGATTGTAATACTTGATAGTGATTGCCAGAGTATCCTGCAAGTTCCGCTGACTTTTTAAAGTCTCCTTGTGTTTCCACGAGGTGACCTAAGAATGATTCTTGTTTCTCTGTGAGAGTTCGATCTTTCTTCTCAGTTAGGTAGTTGCTCATGTACCTATTATAGTGTTACTTCTAGAATTTGTCAAGCTTTTGTAACCTTTTTAAATTAATTTCATAAAAGACTTGACAAAAGTGAAAATAATGTGTACAATAGAATTGTAAGGTTCCCCCGGTTATAGATACAATATAACCCCCCATTATCCCCCATTAAAGTTATCCTATTTAGCATATCATATGTTATAAAACTTTGTAAAGTTAGGGAGCTGGTTAATGTTCTAAATCTCCTAGAAATGTGTAACATCTATATATATGGGGGGTGGGGGGTATGGTGCTCCTGCCCTCCCCATAAGCAACTGATGTCCCGTTTAAACACATTACTCTATAACTTCATAACGGGACAATTGTCTCCCTTATTAAAGTAGTTCTATAACGTTCTAGAATTGAATCTCCGTTTTGAAGTTATAGCATGATGCTAGTTTATGCGTGTAGAAATGAAGCGTATTAAAGTTATATTTATAATTTATCACTCTGTAACGGCTTTATTACTTGAACTACCCTTAGAACACTCTCACCGCTTCACTACTGCATTCTCTAACATTCCCTAGCCTTAGTACCTCTTTTTCCTTAGCTCGATTCTAGCATATAGTTATCCACAGGTTATGCACAGGTAAATATAATTAAAATAAATGGGTGATTCGCTTGTGTATTCTGAAAATGAGAGTAAGATTATCATATTAACAACCCGCCTATGCGGACAACCTAAAAGGTGAAAATATGAAGAATGAGAATAACAACAAAATCGCTGAAGTTTGGTTAGACAAATTATCAGCCCGTTTAAACCCTCTCTTTAAAGAGTCAGGTAATATAATTCCTGAAGATGTTAAGTTGCATTGTGGCTGGACTTCAAAGGGTTCAGGAAGAGCATCGGCAAAGCATCAGGTACTGGGTGAATGTTTCAGCCGTTCTTGCAGTGCCAAGGGCGTAAATGAAATCTTTATCTCACCCGTTAGAGCTGATTCGCTAAGGGTGGCTGATGTGTTAGTACATGAGCTATGTCACGCCATTGACGATTGTCAGGACGGGCACGGTTCAAAGTTCAGAAGCATTGCAACGGGTGTTGGGCTTACTGGTAAAATGACTGCAACAGTGGCGAGTCCTGAACTAGAAGAGAAACTCAAAGCCATCATTGCGGACATTGGAGAGTATCCACAAAGCGAGCTTAAAGCACCTGAGAAAAAGCAATCAACGAGAATGCTCAAGATGATTTGTGAAAATGAATGCGGGGCTAGTTGCTACCAATCAGCCAAGCAGTCAGAAGAGAACCCTATGTTATGCTCTAACTGTTCAGAGCTACAAGAAGACGAGCTAGGGTACACAGTGCAAACCTACATGGTGCAAGCATAACAACAATTAACGGGGTGTTTAAACGCACCCCACAACTGGAGGATTAAGATAATGGAAACTTTAACAGATACACTATCAGACTTAGATATATTTGACGGGGAAGAGATAGAGCTAGGATAAGACAGCTCACCAGTAACAAGCTCCTTAATTGGGGCTTCTACTGGTAGAAACTATAACAAACCTTTAGGAGGTTACAAAATGAGTAGAAAAGATTATATAAAAATAGCTGAGTTGATTAGCCATATAGCAGATACTAAAACAATGGCAGTTGATGGCGGTACTTTAGTTGTAAAGCTAGCCATTCTTTTCAGAGAAGACAACCCTAAGTTTAACAGGGATAAATTCTTTGAGGCTTGTATGGTAAACGTTGAAGAGGTCACACAATGATAAGAGAAATAACACAGTGGGATTTTGTAAACGCTTTCAGTAGTTCAGATAATTATAAAGATAGTTTCTCTTATGAGGGACTGATTGAACTCTTTGAATTCTTTGAGCAGTTGGACAATGATTCTGAAACGCCTATCAATTTTGATATGGTAGAGATTGCTTGTACTTATGCAGAGTATGATAACCTTGCAGAGTTTCAAGATAACTACACTGACGGGAAGGAGATGTTTCCCACAGTCGAAAGTATAGGCTATGTTAGTACAGTGTTAGAGATACCTAATACAGAGAGGTTTATTATAGAGCAATTCTAAAACCTTACCCCGTTTAAACGCCTTCTTAATTGAGGGCTTTGGCGGTATAAACTATTAAACCTTTAGGAGGTTATGAGAATGAAGACAACAAAAATATTTGGTATACAATACAGGGGATGGAGTGAAGAACTGAACTTATTTAAGCAGGACTTAGCAAGGATGCAGGGGCTTGAGTGGTTCAGTTGGTTTATATTAAAACCTATGCTAGTGGTTAGCTGTATAATGTTTGCTATCTTTGGAGGTGTTTAAACATCATGGAAAATATAATAGTAAAAGATTTGATAACGCTTGGTAGTCTTTTTGAAAACTTATTCAATCAGACAGGCATAGGTAGGGATAAAAATTATATGTATATGTACAGTGATACAAGCACGGGCATGGATTACTTTAAGAATTCAATCACAAGAAAATATATAAAAGTTAAGGAGGCTGTTTAAACATGTTGGCTACTACTATCACTATAATTTATATTATAATTGGAATAGGGACAGGTGTCTGGTTTTCAAGGTAGAAATTACTCTAAAACCCTGATAGCTTCTAAGCCTTTGGTCATGTGGTCAAGGGCTGAAGTCGTTTAAATATTTACAAGCTCACAGTGAGGACGACAGGAGACGAGAGAGGGTGTTTAAACGAGGTTGTTTAAACGAGCTTGACAACCTTAACAATTTATGGTAAGGAAAAATAATCCTTGACAACCTTGACAAATTATGATAGGAAAAATTAGGGCTTGACATTCAAACTAATTCATGTATATTAGAAACATAAACAAATGGAGATAAAGAAAAATGAAGACACAGATAAAAAGAATTAGGGCTTATACATTTGACAAGAACGGATACCCTATTAATAGTAGGGGCAAAATAATTTTAACGAGTAAGATTACTGCTTCGTTTAAACAGTCCGCCAACAACGAAGGTTCACGGGTTACTTGGTTGACAAAATAATGCTTGACATCTTAGAAGATTCATGTATAGTAAAACAATAAACAAAAAGGAGATAAGAATTATGAAAGGATTATTACAAACGATAGTGGGTGAGGCAGTTAAGAAGGGATACTACTACGCCATTGATTGCGACAGTGGATACGGGTTTACTGACAAGCATTTTTTCCAACACCCTACACAGGATATGTCATTGCTTTGCAATCAGAAACCTGAGGACGAATACATAGGTGTTGATAACCTTGACGAATGTCATATCTTTTTCTTTACCAAAGAACAAGCAGAGCGTTTAAACAATGCGGTAGGTAAGGTTAGCTCTGACCGTGAGATATGGGAGAGCGAGGAAGAGGAGGAGAAGGGGCGATACTTTGATGGGTGGATACTGTGGTCGAACTGGAATGACGGGGTGGAGAGAGTGTGCGATTATACCTGTAAGTTAGACGAACTGATAGGGCTTAGTAAGATAAGCGACAAGTGGGAAGCAAAAGTTGAAGCGTTTAAACACGCTCTATAAAGGAGAATGAAAATGAGTAAAGCAAAGTTTATAAATGCAATCTTTGGGATGAGTGTAGAGTTTGATCTTGAAGAGCTAAACATAGATTGGGAAGAGGTAGAGGACTACTACATCAAATGGATGGTGCTTCATGTGAGCTTTAAAGATGGCTCAAATCAGGACTATAAACCCACAAACGAGGGTGAGTTAGATGCTAAGTGGGCAGTAGAAGAAACTATATATGATGATGAATACAGAGAATATCTTTAAAAGTTTACAAGATTGTCACACTTCTGTCACACCATTGTCACAGTAGTATGATATGATAAGTTTTGTAGTTAGGAGTGAGCCTTTATAAAATCCCACTGAGTGTAGCGTTAAGGCTAAAAGTAAATGAGTACTATACCACCATGCACTAACTACAACAGTTGCTAGACCTGTAAAACTAGCACCATTAATTTTAAAAAAAGGAGAATGATATGAGTAGAATGTATGATAACTTTTGCGAGACAGTAGACAGTATCTATATCGCAATCAATGAGAGTGGGTTAAGTGAGGGACTGTTTAAACAACTTCATAAGGAGCAAGGTGCTGACACCACTGCGTATGTAGTGAAGCAACAGTTTGTTACCTTACCTATGTTTTTTAACGAAGCACTAGACCACGTAACCAAGGAGATAATCAATGAGCACTGAAGTAAACAGCACACTCATGGATAACATGAGAGACAATGTACATGAGCTATGGGTGCTAGAAGGTAGACCTGATTTAGAGGACGACTGCCTTCAGTATTGTTATGATAATATTGGTAGACCCGTACCTATAACCATGATAGAGTTCCTATCTAAACACTGTGGTCAAGCCATGTCGAGTGAAGACTATGAACATATGTCAAAGAAAGAAGAGACATGATCTGTCACATGGTTGTCACACGATTTGACTTTTGATTTTTTTTATGATACAATCGGTTAAAACTAACAAAGCAAATAACAAAATAAATATTAATTATTATTTTAATTATTTTAAAAGGGAGAAAATGTATGGATGATTATATAGAAAATATTATAGATGATTATTATAAAGATGCACCTATGATAGATACAACAGAAGATAGTTGGGAGGTTTATGATGATTAGTTACAAGGAACATAAGGTAACAGAAAAGGTTTATGCCAAGCACCAAGTATCAGATTACATGATGAAGTTGTTTGACTCACCTGAGCATCATATGGATGGGGACTTTACAAAGGCTACACCCAAAGAACAATCAGAAATACTTAGGCAGGTTAGTCTGTTTGAGGATAGGATTCATAAACTATTAGGGGTATCGTTTAAACAAATCGTAAGCTCTAGTAATTTTACTAAAGCAATTTAACAGGAGTTAATATGATAGAGATAATATTTATACTTGGGGGGTTAGTTGCATTGGTTGCATCTTTCTTTGTGTACATAGCCTTGTTAGCTAAGGGGAAGATTCAACCACACATACCGCCACGCTACATGAGCAGGGATACTAGGCAACGAGGAAACTTTTGGGATACAGAGACTCAGAAGTTTTACAAGTGGCATCAGATAGAAGAACTAAAAAAAATTAGAGAGGTAAGAAATGACACAATATCTAAATGAAATTTTAACAGGTAAGGAACGAGTGAGTGATGAAGAACTTGACAAGGTTGTCACATCTTTATACATGCACAAGACTGAAGACGAGGACTATAACTTAACAACCTTTGCAAGTGGTAGAACTGTTAAAGAATTTGCAGACAAGCGTAAGAAAGATGAGGTATCTTATGGAGAGGGTTGAGGTTGCAGTGGTCGGGCTTTTCTTAGCGTTGTGGACGTTGATGTCCTTACAAATGCTAACAGCAGCGGAGAAACCACAAGGCATTAGACAATACGAGGTGTGTCGAGATAAACTTTTCACGCCTTACCCTGAAGAAGTAAACCAACGAGTATGGAGGAAGTGTATCAATGGCTAAAGCAAGAACTAAAACATTAAAGGCTTACATGTCTGCTACCCAAGGCAAGGGTAAGAAGACAAGTCAAGGTGAGGGTAACGTTAGCACTGCTACCATGAATAAAAATAAACGCAAGTCGTTTAAACAATATAGAGGACAAGGTAAATGATAAAAGAAGATAATTTTTTAGCAGAAATGTTTCACGATTTAGATAATGATGGTTCGTTAAATATTAGTGGAGAATATATGGCAGTAGAAGATTATGACACAAGAATAACTACCCCTAGTTTATCAGTATACTTTACGGAAGGAGAGAGGATTTGTATGCGTCCATATAAAGAGGCTAAAAAATATAACTTACCTATCTACTGGTCATTTAATGAACGAGAGGACAAGGAAAATAGCACACTAGTTAATGTGTAAAAAATAGCCTTTAATTTTTTAAAACTGTTTACATCTTAGCATTAGTGTGGTATAATACAGCCCATGTATTTAGAAGAAAGAGAACAATATCACACAGAGATTCTAACTCGTGAAGAGTATAGAAAATTTGGAGAGTACATGACAGCACACTACCCAAGTGTAGGGCATGTGGTTGAGAAACTAGACGAGACCTTTAGGGTACGTTTAGATAATACACCACTAACATTTTGGGAAGAGATATTAGAATCAATTAGAGTAGATGACTAAGCATACTATAGGGTAGCCCTCAACAGAACTTCCTTTAACTCTTAGTATTCGACACTGAAGTCGAGCAAGTTTTCGGTGCTTTGTGCAGAAAGAACCGACCCATTTAAACACCCTACAAATTAACTAAAATAATACTTGCATTATATATCAACCTATGTTATAATGTACAGACTTATTACAACAAAGGAGGAAACTTATGTATGAGTATATAGAAGGTAAGGCAATGTGGGCTAATGTTAGTACACCGAACACCAAGTTCGGAGACCCTAAATATCAGATCACTGTTCTTACAGATCAGGAGACAGCCGATAGATTAGAATCTGTTGGGCTAACACAAGTGAAAGATAGAGCAGGTCAACCTAAGTATGATGAACCAGCATTTTCTTTTAGTAGAAAGGTTGAGGTTGCGGGCAGAGTTAATGCCGCACCTTTACTTGTAGATGTTGATGGTAACAAATTAGATGTTGCTGTTGGTAATGGTTCTGAAGTTAAGGTAAAGATTAAGCCTTACACAGGAAAGTACGGTACGTTCGCTGAGTTAGTAGCTGTTAAAGTTAGTAACTTGATTGAGTATATTGAAGCTGATACTGATAACGAGGAGTTTTAATAGTGGTTATCACTATCAAGAATGAAGAAGGCGAAACAAACTTCGACATCGACAATATCACTGATGATGGAGTGAAGAAAGAAGCTACCATTATAGTACAGAAGGTAGGTAACTTACAAGTTATCATTGAAGCCTTGGACTTTGCAAGTCGTGCTCATCGAGGTAACTTAGAAGAGCTACTCAAAGGTAGAGAGGAAGCCATCATCGAAACAGAACGTGCCAGAAATGATAAAGGGCAGTTCGTTGGTGATGACCCCGACACTATTGAGAATGAATCAAAGGTAGAGATAGACGATAACGACTAACCATTAGTGAGGGCTAATATGGAAAACAAAACTTGGCATAAGTTAAAACAACCTTGTCCACTTTGCACCAGTAGTGATGCTGTAGGAATCAACGAAGATGGTTCAGCAAAGTGTTTCAGTTGTGGAGAATTTATGCCTAATTATAATAATTCATGTGAAGGAAAAGATATGGAACAAACAACAACAGTAAATCAAACAGTGTTTAAACAACCTGATACTATAGACACAGGTACTTTCTCTGCTCTAACTGATAGGCGAATCTCTCAAGAGACAGCTAAGAAGTATAGCGTTAAGGTAGCTCACGATCTACAGGGCAAGGTAGTTAAACACATGTACCCTTATTATAATGGACTTGAACTTTCTGCTACTAAAGTTAGAAATGTAGTTAGCAAAGACTTCTTTGTTAATGGTTCTTATAATGACACAGGTTTGTTTGGTCAACAGTTGTTTAAAGGTGGCAAGTATGTCACCGTAACCGAAGGGGAGTGTGATGCTATGGCGGCTTACGAACTACTAGGTAGTAAGTGGGCAGTCGTATCCATTAAGCGTGGTGCACAGGGGGCAGTCCGAGACATCAAAGATAGTCTAGAATTCTTTGATGACTTTGAAAACGTTATCATATCTTTTGATAGTGATAAGGCGGGACAGGAAGCGGCTATTAAAGTTGCGAGGCTGTTTAAACCCGGCAAGGCTAGGATACTCACGCTTCCCAATGGCTTCAAAGACCCTAATGATATGCTTCGTGACAACAAGCACAAGGATTTTGTTGAGGCGTGGTGGGCTAGTAAAGTCTACACACCTTCAGGCGTTATCAATGTATCGGAACAGCGTGAGAAGTTTCATAACCGTGAGAGAAAACCAAGTGTCCCCTATCCTTATGAAGGACTAAACAAAAAGCTGTATGGCTTAAGACAGGGAGAGTTGGTTACTTTAACAGGTGGTACAGGACTCGGTAAGTCTAGTGTGACCAGAGAATTAGAACATCATCTCATTAAGAATACTACAGACAACGTAGGCATTATTGCATTAGAAGAAGATTGGAGACGAACCATTGATGGTATCCTTTCCATTGAAGCTAACGCGAGACTCTATGTTGATGAAGAACGTGAGAAGTTTTCTAAAGAAGAACTTGATAATATGTTTGACATACTATATGATGGTGATAATAAAAACAGAGTATGGGTTCACTCACACTTTGGCACTAATGATATTGATGACATCTTTACCAAGCTACGCTTTATGATTATCGGATGCGACTGTAGGTGGGTGGTCATTGACCATCTACACATGCTAGTCAGTGCCGTACACGATGGTGATGAAAGACGAGCTATTGATGCGATTATGACTAGGCTAAGAAGTCTAGTTGAAGAGACGGGTGCGGGGATTATTCTTGTGTCACACTTAAGACGTGTCGATGGTAACAAGGGACATGAGAACGGAATCGAAGTAAGTCTTTCTCATCTACGTGGCTCTAACAGTATCGGACAACTGTCTGATTGTGTGATTGCTCTTGAAAGGAATCAGCAGTCTGATGACCCTGAGGAAGCTAGGACTACAAGACTTCGTGTACTTAAATCAAGATACACGGGTGATGTAGGGCTTGCGGCTAGAGTTGTCTATGATAAAGATACAGGTAGATTAACAGAACTAACAGACGAGGACATTGAGTTTGACCCGTCTGCTGATGAGGCATTTTAATATGGACTTAGTATTTGATATAGAAACAGACGACCTTCAGGCTACACTGGTACATTGTATTGTAGCTCAAGACGCATCCTCAGGGGAGATATTTAAATTTCCTCCTCATAAATTAGCAGAGGGTTATCAGTTTCTTACTACAGCAGACCGCCTCATAGGACATAACGTCATTGGCTTTGACATACCACTGGTAGAAAAGTTTGGTGGTGTTGATCTTAGTAAGATAGAAGTTATAGATACCCTCGTGTTATCTAGGCTGTTTAATCCCACTAGAGATGGTGGTCACAGTTTAGAGAGCTGGGGATTCAGGCTTGGTCTTGCTAAGATAGTCTTTGAAGATTACCTGAACTATTCATCAGAGATGCTAGAGTATTGTGTTCGTGATGTGCAAGTGAACACACTTGTATACAACGCACTGCGTCAAGAGTCCAAGGGCTTTAGTAAATCTTGTATTGAGATAGAGCAATCAGTGGCTAAGATTGTCAAGCAACAAGAAGTTAGTGGTTTTAAGTTTGACATGAAGGCTGCTCTAACTTTGTTAGCAGAGCTTAGAGAAAAGAAACAGCTCATTGAAGACGAGGTACACAATACGTTTAAACCTAAGTGGGTTGATACTAAGTTAGTTACCCCCTACATTAGGACGACAGACGGTAAGCTATCTAAGCGGGGTCTTTCTGACGATGAATACGCAAGGTGTTTAAACACTCTTAACCACGAGCCGTTCATGCGACAGACACTACAAGATTTTAATCTAGGTAGTCGTAAGCAGATTGGAGAATACCTCATAGACTTTGGTTGGAAGCCTGATAGGTTTACTCCGACAGGTCAGCCTATTGTAGATGAGAAAACTCTGTCAGCAATTACGCACATCCATGAAGCTAAACTTATAGCAGACTTTCTTTTATTACAGAAACGTATTGCTCAAGTTGACTCATGGGTAGATGCAGTTAAAGAAGATGGTAGAGTACACGGCTTTGTGATACCTAATGGTACTATCACCGGTAGGATGGCACATAGAAAGCCTAACATGGCTCAAGTCCCTTCTGTTCACAGCCCCTATGGTATAGAATGTAGAGCCTGTTGGATAGTGGATGAAGGGAATGTTTTACTAGGCGTTGATGCTAGTGGACTAGAGCTACGAATGTTAGCACACTATATGGACGATGAAAATTATATAAAGGAGATATTAGATGGAGATATACACACGGCTAATCAAAACGCTGCAAAACTTAAATCAAGAAATCAGGCTAAGACATTCATCTATGCACTCATGTACGGAGCGGGAGATGAAAAGCTTGGCAAAGTGGTCGAAGGAAATACAGCAGATGGTAAACGAGCTAGAGAATATTTCTTCGATAATAACCCTGCATTTAAGTCTCTTAGAGACAGAGTTACGCGGGCAGCCGCCAAGAAATACCTTAAGGGGTTAGATGGTAGGAAGTTGTACATTAGAAATACACATGCCGCACTTAATACTTTGCTTCAAGGAGCGGGTGCTATTGTTATGAAGAAAGCTTTAGGTATATTAGATGACCTACTTAGACTCAACACTATTGATTATAAGTTTGTTGCTAACATACACGATGAGTGGCAGATAGAAGTCAAGGAGTCTCAAGCAGAATTTACAGGGGAGCTTGCTGTTACTAGTATAGTAAAAGCAGGTGAGTATTTTAATCTTCGCTGTCCTATGGATGGTGAATACAAAGTAGGGAGGAACTGGAGTGAAACACATTAAAGAAAAAGAATATAACTGGAGTTTCGCTAGAAGAAATTCAAAAGGAGAAGCTGTATTTAGGCACAGTACAGATGAAACTGTAGAGGATGTAATTATTTTTTTAAGAAGTAAAGATATTGAATATAAATTAACAAGAGGAGCTGGGTCAACTATGTTTTTGGTGTATTTTAACTATCAAAAATATTGTTACTTTTCTACCACTGGAAGATGGGCACCGTGGAATGAGGATGGTTATCCTGATAGACACTACAAATCTAAAGGGATAGAAGATTTTTATACTAGATTTTTATTAGCCGATAAACCTATATTTAAAAACGAAACAGAAACCAAAAAAGAAATAAAGAAAATTCTTGAAGATGAACAGATAGAATACAAAATAAAAAAAGACACGATTACTTTAACTACTAAAGCTATACCTAGAAAAGATGGTAGAGGTAATAGAAGAAGATATACATATGATTATATTATAGGAACGGGTAAATGGAGAAGTATGAATGTTGATGGTAGCTATAATGAAATATACTATCAAGCAAGTAGCATAGAAAACTTTATTACAAAATTTTTTAGACCAAAGGAGGAACTGGAGTGAAACACATTAATAGTTCGGATAACTTTAAAAAAGATTTACAGCGTGGTCGGAACATTGAAAACTTTATACTCGGTAGAGTAAGGGAAAAGTATCCTTGCTCTGTCCTGATAGACGGGAAGTTTAAACCTTATGATTTGTTTGTTCCAGAGACAAATAAAACAATAGAAATAAAAGGAGACTACAGAAGTTGTGAAACTGGTAACATCCTTATAGAGTTGATGATGTTTGATGTTCCTTCTGCGTTACTAACAACCAAGGCAGACTACTGGATTATCTTTACGGGACAAGAGCTGTTGTGGACTACACCAATAAAGATAGTCGAATGTATAACTGTTAATAATATATCTTCTCGTACCTTAACTGGTCAAGGAGATTCTGCATCGAAGGTTGCATGTCTAATACCCATAGAAACATTTAAAAAATATTGCTTTAAAATTGAGGACTCAAATGAAACACATGAAGAAAAGTTGTAACACGTGTGGTGTGTTGTTAGACGAAGCTAACTGGAATCCTTCGTGGAAAGAAACAGATAGGACTCAATGTAAATCTTGTAACAACCCTAACCGTACTGAACATAACCCAAATAGAATGTTTGTTAATGGTAAGTACATACCTAAGTCTCATCAACTGTACAAAGCCGGTAACTTTAAAACGTTTTCAGATGCCGCCTTTGAATCCTTAGCTGGATATGCTACTACCCCTGAAGGAGAAGTCTACATCATTGTTAACCCAGCGTGGAAAGGATGGATTAAAATAGGCATGGCTATCGAGGCTGAGGACAGACTTAGAGGCTATCAAACTTCTAGTCCGCTAAGAGACTTTAAATTAAAGTTTAAGAAATACTTTGATAATAGACGCAAGGCAGAGCAACAGGCTCATACATTATGTGCTAAGAAAGCAACCAAGCGCAAAGGAGAATGGTTTAAGATAGACCTAAAGATAGCTAAAGATATTATTAATAACATGGAGATCGTTTAAACATGACTAAATCAAAGAAAACACTTGACACATTGGTCGGAGACATCTATAATAAGATAGGTGTACTTGCTGATGGTGAGCACATGGAACTAGACGAAGCCGCTATAGATAAGTTCGGTGAGTCTATGAAAGAAGTTCTTTACAGCTGGTCACACCCTGCACCACGAGGTAACACTACCTTACGTATGTCTAACATTGGTAGGAAAGAAAGACAACTCTGGTACGACATGAAGACTGAAGGTACTCCAGAAAGGATGCCACCATCTTTGTTCATTAAGTTCTTATACGGGCACTTGCTTGAGGAAGTTGTGTTGCTGTTAGTTAAACTAGCAGGACACGAGGTAACAGGAGAGCAGAAAGAAGTAGTGGTATCTGGAATCAAAGGACACATGGACTGCATCATTGATGGAGAGGTTGTCGATATTAAGACAGCATCTGGCTTTGCCTTTAAGAAATTTAAAGACGGTACCTTAGCAGAGAACGATGCGTTTGGTTACATGGCACAGTTAGCTGGGTATGAAGAAGCAGAGGGCACAAGTAACGGAGGATTCCTAGCATTGAACAAAGAGTCAGGAGAGTTAGCTTTATACCAACCAGATAATTTTGATAAGCCTAACATCAAAAAGAAAATCAGTAGTATTAAAAAAGCTGTCAAGCTTTCTACTCCTCCTGATAGGTGTTACACTACTATACCTGATGGTAAGTCTGGTAACATGCAGCTTGCAAAAGGATGTGTATATTGTAGACATAAGTTTGAATGTCACAAAGATGCTAACGAGGGTAAAGGTTTAAGAGTATTTAAATATTCAAATGGATATAGGTATCTAACACAGGTACCTAAAGCCCCTAATGTTATCGAGGTAACACAATTATGAGCGGTAAGAGAGCAAAACAAGTAAGAAGAAGAGGTAGAGAACTACTGATTGAGTGGATTAGAACTATGGTTCCTGAAGAGGGAGAGCAGACTCCTATAGATAAGAGTAACATAGATAATTTTCTACCACAACAGACACACTTCTTTGCAGGTGGACAGCTTAGACAGAGTGCTTATACTTTAAAATGGTTTTACAAGAAAGTAAAACGTAACCCGAATGTAACACTGGAGAACATCAATGCCTAAGAGAGTCCCTCGTAAACCGAGACCAAAGAAGACAAATGTTCCAAAAGGATATGACAGTAAATGGGAGTATGATATTCATCAAACCATTCTTAAAGATTGGAAACATCATTATGAATCTATTAAGTACATCATTAAGAAAGAGTATGAAGTAGATTTTGCAAAAACTATAGGGGACAAGACAATCCTCCTCGAAGCTAAGGGCAGGTTCTGGGACTACGCTGAGTACAGTAAGTATCTGTGGGTAAGGAAAGCTTTACCTGCTAATATGGAACTAGTGTTCCTATTTCAGAAGCCATACGCCCCTATGCCAGCCGCTAAGAAAAGATTAGATGGTACCAAGCGTACTCACGCAGAATGGGCAGAAGCAAATGATTTTAGATGGTACAGTGAAGATACTTTGCCGGACACTTGGAGAACTAATGGATTATAAATTTAATGAATAAAAACAATAGAAAAGATTATCATAAAGAATATGGTAAAAAGTGGTATCAAGATAATAAAGAAAAAAGAGATACTCAAAAAAAAGAATATAATAAAATTAATAAAGAAAAAATAAAACTACATAAACAAGAGTACGAGTTAAAAAGAAAATATGGTATAACTTTAAAAGAAAGAAATATTTTATTACAAAAACAAAACAATAAATGTAAAATTTGTTCTTTAAAGTTTAATGAAAATATCTTTAAATTAAAAGCTTGTGTAGACCACTGCCACGACACTGAGAAAGTCAGAGGTTTGTTATGTCGTACTTGTAATGCAGGACTCGGTTATTTTAAAGATAACATAGAAGAATTAACAAAGGCTATTAACTATTTAAAGGAAACAAAATGAACTATAAATTTAATGAAGATCAATTACTATCTGAGCTTAAGGCTTATGTAGATGCCACATACAGCGAACATTATGCCTCTGATAAGTACCAAGCAACAGATGTTATCATTGATGCTGGACACGGTGAAGGATTCTGTATGGGTAATATTATGAAGTACGCTAAACGCTATGGAAATAAAGACGGACATAACAGAAAAGACTTGCTAAAAATACTACACTATGGTATAATAATGCTTGATATACATGATGATAGAGACAAGTTTTTTAAAACAGGAGAGAGTAAGTGGTAGAAGATAAAGTAGGTATCAAAGAATGCCTAGGGATAAAAATTAATTATAGTAACGAAAGAAACTTAGATAAGTTTAGTCTTGATACACTTAAGGATAGATACTTATGGAAGGATAAAACACATAATGAAACACACGCACAAGAAGCCTTCGCAAGAGCATCCGTCTTCGGAGCAACCTACAAAGGTGTCACAGATTTTGAATTGGCTCAAAGACTTTATCACTACAGCTCCTCATGTTGGTTCATGTTTAGCACTCCTATACTTAGTAACGGGGGAACAAGCCGTGGTCTTCCTATTAGCTGTTTCCTCAATTATGTTCCTGACAGCAGGGGTGGTTTATCAGACCATTATGACGAGAACATTTGGTTGGCAAGTTCAGGTGGAGGTATTGGTGGATATTGGGGAGACGTTAGGAGTAACGGTGTATCTACTGCTCATGGCAGTAAGTCTACTGGTTCTATCCCTTTCATGCATGTCGTAGATTCTCAGATGTTAGCCTTCAACCAAGGCACAACAAGACGAGGTTCTTATGCGGCATACATGGACATAAGTCATCCAGAGATTGAAGAGTTTATTAACATCCGGAAAGAATCAGGTGGGGATATTAACCGTAAGTCTTTAAACTTACACAACGGTGTTAACATCACCAATGAATTCTTACAGGCTGTTGAAGCCGATTCAGAGTGGAGACTTATAGACCCTAAAAGTAAGGAAGCTCTTAAGGTTGTTAGTGCTAGAGACTTATGGTGGCAAATCATTAACGCTAGAGCAGAGACAGGAGAGCCTTACATGATTAACATTGACACATGTAACGCGGCTCTACCTAAAGAACAGAAAGCTTTAGGCTTAGAGATTAAGCAGAGCAACCTGTGCTCAGAGATAACACTACCTACTAACGAAGAACGAACAGCCGTGTGTTGTTTATCTAGCGTAAATTTAGAATACTTTGACGAGTGGTCAGAGAACCCTATGTTCATTAGAGATTTAATAACCATGCTCGACAATGTTTTACAACATTACATTGACAACGCTGTTGATACAGACAACTTAGGAGAATACAATGCAAACTTTAAAAGGTTTCAAAAACATATCAAGCCCGGTAAAGAAGGCTTTCTTAAATCTGCCTACTCGGCTTACAGAGAGCGTTCACTTGGTCTCGGTGCGATGGGATTCCATTCGTATCTCCAATCACGCAGCCTTCCTTTTGAGGGTATCTATGCTACGGGGTTTAATCACAAAGCGTTTAAACACATTAAAACACACGCTACCAGAGCATCTGAAAGACTTGCAGACGAGCGTGGAGAAGCTCCTGATGTCAGTGGTAGTGGGCGTAGGAATGCTCACCTTCTCGCTGTTGCTCCTAATGCCTCTTCTAGTATTATTTGTGGCGGGACATCTCCTTCTATTGAGCCGTACAGGGCTAATGTTTATACGCACAAGACTCTCTCCGGTTCTTTCCAAGTTAAGAACAGACACTTAGAAAGCTTATTAGCTGCTAAGAAACTAAACAAAGATGAGCTTAAAGAAGTTTGGAAAGACATAGCCGGACATGAAGGTTCAGTGCAACACCTATCTATTCTTACTGATGAAGAGAAAGAAATATTTAAAACTGCCAATGAGCTTGACCAGATATGGATTATAGAACATGCTTCTAAACGTCAAGAGTTTATTTGTCAGGCTCAGTCAGTTAATTTATTCTTTACAATTCCTACAGCTACTGAGAAACAAGAAATACACGATGACTACATGCAGTATGTAAGTGATGTACATTGGTATGGGATGCATAAGCTAAAGTCTTTGTATTACTTTAGAACTAATGCTGCTCGTAACGCAGAGAATGTTAACATTAAAGTTCAGCGTATTAAATTAGATGACGCTGAGTGCATAGCTTGTGAGGGATAATATGAAATGTTGGCACTGTAATACAGATTTAATATGGGGTGGAGACATCGACCTCGAAGAAGAAGATGATGGGTACGTTATGGAAACTAATTTAAGCTGTCCTAAGTGCCACGCAGAAGTCTTAGTTTACTTACCTAACTTGGATACACTATGAAACAAGAAGCGTTTACACATATCTTTACATCAGAGTTTAAAGGATTCACTAGTAGAATGTGGGTTGATTACCTAGATGAAACTAACAGCCTTGTATCAACAACAGATGATTATGCTGGGTATGTCATCAACAACTTTAAATATTTAATTAGAAAATACAACGACCAGCACGGTCAATCACACTTAAACGAGAAATAACTATGAGCCTATTAGACACACGAGAACATTACAAACCCTTTGACAATCCTTGGATGTTTGATTACTATGTTCTACAGAATCAAATGCATTGGATGCCTGAGTCTGTGCCCCTTCATACCGATGTAAAAGATTGGCAGGAGATGAACCCTAACGAGAAGAACTTACTAACACAAATCTTTAGATTGTTTACTCAGTCAGATGTAGATGTTGGAGCAGGGTATGTTGATAGATACATGCGTATCTTTAGAAAGCCTGAAGCTAGGATGATG
>Ga0307984_1000332_pt1 | contig 20892 bp, 25 predicted proteins | sample EllFjometageno78_FD_203169 | JGI IMG/M metagenome (GOLD analysis project Ga0307984, IMG submission 203169) | Marine microbial communities from Ellis Fjord, Antarctic Ocean - #78 | ecosystem: Environmental > Aquatic > Marine > Unclassified | place: Southern Ocean | collected 2014-10-09
TTTCCTGAGCTGTCGTAGGCTGTGAGGCCATCTTGCTCGTCCATCTTGTAGTGGTAGAACGTGCTGGCTGTGGTGATCTTGAAGTCGAAGAGTTTACCTGCCCAAGTTATGTTGCCCGGAATTCTAGCCCCAAAAGAAATTTTACGAGCGTTTAACTGTTCGGGAGTTCCGACTGAAATATAGTCCATTAGGACTCCATCGACATAAAAGTCATGTTTTGAACCATCCCAGACGACTTTGTAATAGTGCCATCCGGTGGGAATATCGTTAGTGAAGGCTTCCCTGTCACTCGCGGAAAACAACAGTGTAAAGGTCTCGCCTGTTATGTTTCCAGCTATTGAGCCAATGCCAATCCCTTCATAGTTTACTGGTCCGTATGACCCCATTATTTGCTCAGCCCCAGACGTTGACGTAATCTCAGCATCCATGTGCGCCCAGAAAGTAATTTCGGTAATGAGATCATCACTCGCGAGAGTTGGCGTGAGGACATAATCATCATCCCCATCAAGCACGTAGCACCGCCCGTTTTGCAGGGGTCGCTCCTCGTTGCCGATTACAGAGAGGAGTGTTCCGTCCTGGCGCGGATGGTTCCGGAAATGGGAGATGATGCCGAGGGCGGCAAGGTCAAGCCCGCTGAGAGAATCCCCTACAGCGTCGCTTGTCGCGTCGCGAACGGCGTCTTGGATCTGCAATGGATAAAAGCCGGTCATTTCCTAGAGTCGTTCGAAATCAGCGATGACGGAAGAGGACTCAGCGGTGAATCTCAGTTGATGCCCTTTGGAGATCACCGAGAAAACTTTCATGGAGCCGTCGGCGAATGGTGAACCGTCAATCGGAATCCATGCGTCGCTGGAATTCATACGCTCTACAGCAAGAGTTCCGCCGTCGATCTGAAGGAGGAGAGTTGGTGGAAAGCCATCCACGCTGCCGGGAATTGGTTTTGCGATGGCGTCGGTGTCGGCGAAAGTGAGGGTCATAATTTTAAGTGGTTAGGTTCTTTGCGGTAAAATTCTATAATTTGAAAATGGGCTAGTGTGTCACTCGCTCAGTCAGTTTTTTTACTGACTCATTCAATTCGTCGGAGGTTTTGACGAGCTGCTCGGTCGTGACGGAAAGACGAATCATTTGCTTGGTGATGTCAGACTCGAAAAGCTCACGGCGAACAATCCACTCTTTCCGGCCTTCGATGACTGCGGAATTATTGCTGACGTCGGCGCGCAATATTGCGGCAAACCAAACGATGCCGCCCGTGTGGATGATCCCGGCCAGGATAGCCGAGATTGGAATGCTTTTTGCGGGTTTTGCTTCAGGCATTTAGGCGTATCGGTTGGAGATTTTGAGATTCCCTTTGCGTAACTCCACCTCGGGAATGAGGATGTAATCGAAAGAGCGGACTTTCTGCCCCCAATCATTCTTTCGGAGTGGGTTTTTATACTCGGAGAGGAGGGAATAGAGGGTCACTTTAAACCGAGGCCAATTAGCTTTTGGGATCGTTTGGCATCCGAGTGAACTGGTCGAGGTGTAGCCCCCTGAGTGGAGGTTGATTGCGTGATAATCGAGATGATCATAAGGAGGATTCCCGTCACGCGTCACGGTGAACTTCTCGCACTGGCGGAAGGCCTGAACTCCCTTGTGTGAGCCCTTTCCAAAGCGATGGATTCCGGGCTTGAGGGTTGCCATACCCTTCCTTGATCCGGTTCCTTTCCCGGCGCGGTAACCGTTTGGATCGGTGTTTGCCTGGAAGCGTTCAATCCCGTTAGGGTGAACGATGAACATGGCGTCATCATAGATGCGGCGATCGTTCTTCCCCTTCTTCCCCATGGAATCGAGATAGTATCCACGGACAGCGACAACGCAGACTTTCTTTGAGTCTGCGCCGTTAGCGTCCACGATTGCGCGGATTGCGCTCTCGTTCATTTGGGGAGTCTTCATCTAGTTATTTGGCAGGCTCAACGACAAGCTCGAAGAGCGCGCCCGCGATGGTAGCGCCAGCACGGGCTTGATCAGGCGAAATGGCAAGGTTAGCCCCACATCCGGAGAGAAGGAGAGTGATGGCGATTGCAATGGTTTTCATGTTCTTAGGTTTGGGCTTTACCGGCCCCAGCGTCAGCCACGCCTTGCCCGACAATATAGCCGGTCAAGAGTGTTACAATCCACCCCGTTGATGCGGGCGAAAGGCCGAAAGTGTCGGCAAAAAAAGTGATGACGACGCCAGCGAATGCGGCCCAGAGTTTGCGGGATTTTAATTTTGCGATCATGTTTTTATTTTGTTGGAGGTTGGATTTAAAAGGAGGTGGTAACGCGCTGGATTCCGATGCCGTAAGCTCCCGAGGCGTAGCCCGTAGAGCGGAAACCGATTCTGGAGCGTCTGTGCTGGGAGTCGCTTAACGCCCCAAGCACGGCCCCTGAGACGCTCACAAGAAGCACCCATGAATCACTCAAGAGGAGCCTGCTCCAGACCTCGACGACGCCTGTCGTGTAGGTTCGAATTTCAAAGCGGTTGAGGCGGTTGAGATTGGGCGTCACGGTGGCCGCAGAAACGAGTTCGTTCCCATTTACCCCATCATGCACCCGGAGCGTCGCGGTATAAACCGATCCGCTGCGGTGGATATTGAAAAAGATTCCTTCCGATGTCGTGGCGGGCGTTCCTGTCAATGCCGTGGCGAGTCCGCCAAGCTCAATAAAGATTTCAGAATCGGCGGGAAAAGTCCGGTGGAAGCAGAAGCCCAGCCGGGCGTTGTGAACGTCGAACCTCGATGACGCTCCAGAGCCTCGCCCTTTCGCGAAATACGCATCAAGAACCGTTGAGACCTGATCGTTGTTTGCGGCGATGCTGTAAAGCCCTATCGACCCCTCGTTTCCGCCTGAGCCGGTTCCGACTGTCTCGAATGCCATCAAGCCAACCGGGTGATGGGAGGTTGAGTCCCTGGCGTCAAAATGCAGGTTCTCAAGCTGTCCGAGATTCGGAACACTCAAAGGATTCGTGATGGCTTGCGGGCCTGCTGTCAAAAGTCCCGAGACGTCAATGTCAGTATTACTGCCGAAAATGGAGTTTCGGACAGCAAGCTTTTGCGCTGCCGTTAAAACTTCGCCATTCTTGAAAAAGAAAGGTGTCGCTTGCGCACTACCGACGGTCGATACGTCCCATGATGCGACGGCGGAGGTCGCGGAAAGCGCGATTGAGGAAGTTCCAATATAGACGATTTCTAGTTGCCCGTATGCGTCCGCTGGTCCCGATGCGCCCAGATAACGAGCATAAAGTAAAGAGTCAGAGTCGAAGTCATCAACGCTAAACGACAATCCGAACTGGTTATCAGCTCCGTTGCCGTTAATGAGCGAAACGAGAGCTTGAGCGACGGTGTGCTGCGTGTCGGCATCATCCCCTGTAATCTCGATAGCGGTTTGATTCGTTGCTGTGAAAAGCGCATAATCGCCAGCATCGATAGGAGCTGTGACGAAATAGATCCCGAGATTCCCCATTGTAATATGAGAATGAGGAGAAGGAGTCTTCCAGTCGTCAAACCCTGCCGTTACTGTCAATACTGCTCTCTGAAAGACGTATTCCGAGACGGTGGCGAGCGAGCTGGCAGCGGCGGCGGCTGACGCTGCGGCGGCGGTGGCGCTGGTCTCCGCTGCGGTCACAAGATCACCGCTCGTCGTGATGTTATCAACAAGCGCTTGAACCTGAGATGATACCGTGGGAGTTAGCGGAGTAGCGAGAGAAGGGGATTCCCACTGATCATCAAGAACGCTAATTTGAGTTGCGGCATGCGTGACGCGCCGTCCCCCGGCGAACTCATGGATAATAACGAGCAGATAGGTTCCGGGATCAAACGCCACGGATGCCCGCGCGATCTCGAACTCGATAAGCTGATCATCGCCCGCTTGCCAGTCCAGAAGATTAGCGTACGTCCCGGAGCAATCAGCGGCGTCAAACGTGGTTTCGAATAAAGCGACGTCCTCGGCAGCGGCAGCGAGCGCTTTGATTGAGAAATAAATGGTTCCAACTTCTGAAGAAATCAAGTGATGCTCTCCCGTGGAAAGGCTCAGTTGAACCTTCAAATCTTCGCCGCGATAGTAGAACAAGCCCGGCCCGCGAGCGTCTCTAAGCGTAGCGGAGCTATACTTTGAGTCAGCTAGAAGTCGAATTGTCGCACCGGTGGGCATGAGTTAATCATGAGGAATTCCCCGTTTTACCCATCGCGATCCCTATTTGAAAACGGCCCCCAATTATGCCGATTCAGTATAAACGACGTTCGTTTGATCCGACTCCGTATAGCCGCCCTTGAATGCTCTCGCGTAAATGGTTTGGCCATTGATCGGAACCGTCAACGGTGACGAATAAGCGCTGCCGTCCGTGTCCGTTACGATTGCCGCTGAAGTGCTGTATCGGATCGACGCGCCCGCCGTCGCGCATGTTAGCGAGACATCTTGAGGAAAGTAACCGTCTGGATATTCCCCACCGGACAGGGAGAACTGGACCGACTCGACCTTCGCCTGGTCGAATGTGGCAATAAGAGACTCTGAATCTTCGAAGTCATCCTTAAATGCTTTTGCTAAAAGAGTTTCCCCTTTCTCGACCGAGATGGCCGTTGAATACGCGTTGCCATCGGTCACCGTGTTGATGGCGGTCCCGCGAGACCAGCGAATCGTCGCGCCATCAGTAGCGACCGCAAGCGTGATATTCGTTGGAAAGGATGTTCCAACAAGAACACCGGAAGCGGGCGTACTGGTGGGAGCGCTGACTTGCGGCGCATCTTCGGCGGTTTTCGTCCCTACCGTCACCGCCGTTTCCTCCGTGCTCTCGTCGAAAGTGTCGATGGCTGAGCTTGTTTCTCTTAATGACATTTGGACGCCGAGCTTTCCATCTCGCGACGCGGTGAGAGCCCACCCCAAGACGAGCGCCTCGGCCCCATTGAGAGGGAAGCGTGAACCCATCGAGATCGCTACAGGCTTGCCGCTGATAGCCCTTAGAGCTTCCCCGTCGAACACTCCAGACATGCGCTTTTCGAGTTGCGCCCTTTTTAAAACCCTTGTCGCGAGGCGCTGCGCTTGGCTTGGTGAAGAGACTAAGCGGAGATCGAGATTAATAACCTTCTCGTCAGTGACGGCAGTTGCCGCCGCTTTGACGGTGGGGAAACTCGTTTTTTTCCAGTTGTTATCCGGCGCCAAGTAAGTCCCTTTGACGACTTCGACTTGATCTTTTCGGGGAAGGCGAGTCTTGGAAGTGATGGCTCCAATCGCGTGCTTGGCCTCAATCGTGAACGTCGGCGTGACGTGCTTTCCCGCAATGAGGGTTTCGAGTCCGCCGAGGTTTGCGGAAACTCCGTCCATCGTGACGAGAAGGTCTTTTTCAAACGCTGACGGCTCGTTGCTTGTGTCGAAAACACCATGGCAGGAATAGCGCGGCTCGGTCCCTCCGTAAACGGTAGCGACCGACTCGTCGCAAATGTCGGCCGCCGTCTTCACTGACTCGATATCGATGTCTGCCGTAGGGACGGCGCGCCCGTGGAGCTGGTTCGTTTTCCACCAATACCAAAGCAAAGCAGGGTTTGCCGTCCATCTTGTGACGCTGTCCCGAGGGTCGAGGACTTCGATTCCTTGGACGCGCGCTGAGATGTTTTCTACACCACGCGGGAAGACGGTGGCGGATTTCTGAAAAGCAAACACCGCGTAACAGATGCCCGTCAGCTTGTGGTCCGTGGTCCAGTGGGTGAGATTCGCGACCATGTTGTGATCCGCTACCGTCTGCGTCCCGTCGTACTTGCGAATGTACATGAACCCCGCAAATTTCGAGGAATCCACGGAATACTTCCGCATCACGGGGTTTCCGTCATGAGTCGAGCCCACGGCGTCAAGCGCTGCTTGGTCCGCCACGAAGTAAAGTTTGCTTGTGCCAGTCCATCTCGTCTCGACGACGTAACACGGCGCGGTTTTCGGCGTGTAAATCGGGTGTCCATTCCCATCATTCGCAAGAGTTTCTAAGCAGATCAATTCCTCCTCCCAATAGAGGTAAGAGATTGTTGATTTTCCCTCGCAAAAGATCCCGGCGAAATAAAGAATATCGCTTGTCGGCGATGGTTTCGCCCGCTCAAAAGCAATCATGCCAAGTCGCGTTTCGCCAAAAACAAACCGCCGAGCGGCGTCTGATTGTTGAACCGTGACCGTTTGGTTTTGGTTGTCGTTGAACCCGGGCTGATCGTATAAGCCGCCAAACAACGAATTGAATATCCCCCCGATTAAATCGGCAGCGAAATTAAACACAGAGGAAACCGCGTCCACAATAAAATCTACCACGTCACCCATATTTTTCTAAGTTGAAGCCTCCCACCATTCCTCGACCAGCATCTTGTCGATTTCTCGCAAGCCTTTGCTGGAAATCATCCAAAGGGCTCCCCCATCCCATACCGAAAGTGCAGGAGTCGTGCGATTGATTGAGATAATACCGATTGATCCTTGTTGGTTCGGTCCGTCCGATTTGCTCAGCCCAGACTCTGAAAATAGCTTCCGGAAAAGCTCGCGGAGTTCCGGCCCGTGGAATGAATCGCTTAGTTCCTTTTCGGTTTTTGCGCGCAGGTTCGCAGGGGAAACCATCGCTTGCCCTGTCAGGCACTCGGCGGCGTCCATTGAAAAGGCCCAGCAATCCGAGATCCCCCATTGGAACTTCTTCCTCTTCCATTTCTGGATAACTTCAGAAATCACCATTCCAGCCCCCTCCCTTGAATCTCCGTCATGCGAGAGAGCCCTTTGTCGCCTGCGTGTAATTCGTTTTGATCCTCTTGAGAGTAAAGCCAAGGTCGCCGTTTCGCTTTGTCAGAATCGGAAGACCTGGCAATCATCGTAACGACACTTTCTCCTCCTGATTCCGCCACGCTGTCCGCGTCCATAACTCCCTTGAACAAGGTGAGCGGTCCCACAAGCGTCTCTTCATCGCCGGTGAGAACTCCAAGACGAATCGAAAAGGACCGGCCTTGATAATCCCCAAGGATTGTCGGGTCAAAAATGTTTGAGTCGAGGCCCGAAAGAGAAACAGTGACTTCATCGAGCCCGCCGTCGGTTCGTTCTTTGACCGCCGGGATCGAAAGGAGCGCGCCGACTCCTCGGTAGGTTTCCCCAGAAAATTCTCGAGTTCCGAGTCCTGACCAGATGCGAGTAATCCCAGCGGGAAAATCCGCGTCAATGAGGATTAAGAGCTTGATGACGCGAGCTTGAAAAGCTGCCGCCATGCCGGAAGGAAGAACCCTTTCAGCGCTCATGAAAGAACCTCCCGCGCTCGAAAGCTAAAGCCTGACCCTCGCTGCTCGGTCGTCCATGACATCTCTGGGATGTCGCCTAGAAGCTTGAAAGTTCCGGTTGGCTGATCGAGAACTAAAGGCACATCGTTCGCCGGTGCTACCGCGAGCGCCCGCCATAAATTAACCGTTCCTGCTCCTGCCGCGTCGCTGACGACGTCCGTAGTCACCTCATGCAGGATTCCGCTAAGTGAGAACCAGTCGCCTTGAGCGAGCGCTTTGGCCTCGCTGACAGGAAGCCCGTTAATGTTGAGAGTCTTGCCAGTCTGTCCAGACCCGCTGACAACTGCGGTTCCTTTCCATCTCCCGAATGCGTCGAGGATCGCGCCTTTAGGTTTCTCTCCCCCGTATGGCGTCAAAGTGAATGTCCCTACCTGACCATCGACGCGCAAAAAGAACCCTCTCCATTTCGCCTCTTCCTCGGCGGACAAAGAACGAACGGAAATGGTCACCTCTCGAATGCGAGCGCTCCAATCATAGATCTTTTGCGAATAATCAAACGAACCTGAAGTGCTCGAAACTTTCGCCAGTCGAGCCCATTTCATTTTGGTAATTCCAAAGTTTGGGAGAGTTTCGCTCATAAATTAAATTCCTCGGAATGCGTCCCTCTCTGGTCCTTGGTTCGTCACGGCGTTGATAACGCCAGCCTTGGCGCGCTCCTCGATCTCATGCGCCATCTCGCGGAGTCGCTCCGGTGTTGCGTCGTGGAAATTCTGGATGACGGTAACGCCAACGGATCCTTGCCCTTTCGTCTTGTCGATGACGTCCTCGTTAGGGTGGAGCATGGCAGCGAATCCGCCGCGTCCATCAAGCCCGCCGATACGTGAGCCTTCGCCTGTGGATCCCCCACCCTCGAAAGATGGAGCGGAATTCATCCCGGCCATTTGACTTGCTCCGAATGCGAGCGCGGCCCCGGCGGCAGCGATGCCGAGAACGGGACCGATGACAGGAATTGGAGCCATGGCTTTATATGCGCCGATTGCCATGGCTTTCGTATTCATCGCGGCCTCGTACATCGCGCCCTTTCTCTGAATGACTGCCTGAGCGACGGAAGCCGCTTTGCCAATCGTGGCGATTCTTTGGTCGTGATGTCCCTGTAAGGTCGCGAGTTGGCCAAGGAAGTCTTTCCGGTCGCCTTGTAGAGCTCGACTCCGCGCCGCCTCGGATGACCTCAAAAGGTCGGTCCTTTGCTGCTCGGTGATTTTGGTCTCCGCGAGGATCATGTCCCGCTCGACCGAGTATTTATTGAGAATCTGCGCCTCTTCCGGAATGTATTGCCCCGCGATAGATCCAAAGCCTTCTTGGGAAAACGAGTCCTGACCGGCAAGCCCTGAAATTCCTTGGTCCGCGCTGGCGGTTCCCACCATTCCACCCATCGCGATGCCCGCAAGACCTCCTTTGAATGCGGTCTTGATTTTGCCCGCGCTTTCCATAGCTGCCGAGACTGCGCCTTTTGATTTGTGGAGTCCCGCCGCTAATCCATCCATGACATTTCCGCCGATGCCCATGAAGACCCGGGAAGGGGATTTAATCCCGAACAAATCTTTCACGCCATTCGTTAAATCTTTGGCTACGTTTTTAGCGGCATTGATCGGCATCATTGCGGTGTCTTTCAAGCCTTGCGCAAAGCCCTTCATGATTTGAATCCCGATGGCCTTGAGATCAATCGAGGAGAAGATCTTAACAAACTGATCCCTCCACCCTAGAGCGACCGCCTTGGCAGCGTCGAGCGCGTGACTGATCACGCCGCCGAGACCTTCCCAGATAGTTTTCTGTCCGGAAATAACGGCAGCAAGTTCCGAGAACACGCCAGCGACGAGCGTAAAAGCCGCGCTTACGGTGGTCGCGATTTGATCCCATCCAGCTTTGATGAACACGAAGGCGATTTCCCAAGCTCCCTTCATGCCGCCAATCGGCTCAAGAAATTCGTCCAGCTTGGTGATGATCCCGCCGAGCGCGGTTTGGATTGATCCACCGATGGAAACGAGAGATTCTTTGATTGATGCCCATGCGGTGGACATTGCCGCGATTGCCGCCGCGTTTCTCACCTTCCAGTTTTCGAATTGAACTAGAGCGGCTTGCACCAAAGCAATCGCGCCCGCTTTGACTTTATCCCAATTAGCGATCAGCAAGGCTCCAACTCCAATCACCGCGATTATCGCGAGACCGACCGGACCTGTCAGGACGCCAGCAACAAGCCCGAAAGCGCCAGTAAGCCCGCCAGCAGCGCCAGCAGCGCCAGTAAGGAAAGGGATAATCGGAGCAGCTACGGTGATCATAGCGCCAAAAGCAATAAGCAGCGGACCAGCTACCGCGAGCAAGCCAGCGAAAGCGAGGCCCACTTGAAGGACGGCAGGATCGAGGTTGCCCAGCTCCGTCGCAATGGAGGACAATCCATAAACTAAAGGGAGAATGGCAGGAATGATCTGATCTCCAATCTGCACCGCAAGACTGCTCATTGCGACCGAGAGCTTAGCAAAGCCTCGCCCTGGTCCTTTGTCGATTTCCTCGAACGCCGCGACCATCGCGCCCGTGCTTCCCGTTACGGCGTCGATATTCTCCCGCCATTGATCGGTGTTTTCCGCAAGATCGAGCATCAAAAGGATGGCTTCTTTTCTGCCAAAAGCTTTAGCAATGACGGTTGAGTTTCCTTTCGCGGCTTTGCGAAGTTTCAATAAAGTATTCGTCAGGCCGTTCGCTTCGATCTCCGCTTTAGCGTTCGCGATCCCGGCGGTATCGAGAAGGTCGCTCATGTCTTTCGACGGTTTCAAGATTGCTCCCATTGCCGAACTGATCCTCGTAACGGCTCCAGCCGTGGAGTCTGAAACTTTCGAGGTTCGCGCTAAGATCCCGAGAAGCTCTTTCGATTCGACCCCTAGCGCCGCCGCCATGCTACTTGCGTTCGGCAATGCGGACGCAAGCTGATCAAAATCCGTCACTCCGTTTTTCACGGTGGCGAATAGCTGGTCGGAAAGTTCTTTGGCAGAAACGGATTTATCCCCGTATGCGTCCATCGTTTTAGTCAAGAGACCAACGGAAGTTTCAAGATTCGAAACGCCAGCAACGGCAGCTTGTCCAGCAATAGCGAGAAACGAAGTCAGCTCCTCTTGTGGAATTCCCGCAGAGATCGCTTGATATGCCGCCGCCGCGCCGTCTTTGAGATCGAGGCCTAGCGCGGCGGACGTGGTCCGGATCTCATCTTTCAAATCCTTGAAGCCTTGTTGCGGTAATCCGATCAGAGAATTTACCTCTCTCATCGCATCGTCAAAATCCGCCGCCATTTTCCCGCTGACTAAACCGATTCCTAGAATTGGCGCGGTTAATCCCGCCGTCATGTTTTTCCCAGCGCTCTTGAATTGGGAACCAACGCGCTGCATTTGCTTTTTCGACTTCGAAATCGCCCGTTGGATATCCTTTGGAAGTTCCGAGCCATCAGCTCGAAGATTCCAGAAAACATTGCCGACCGAGATTTTAGCCATAGCGAAAGACTGATGAATGATGGCGGAATAAGCCTTAGATCGGGATCAAGAAACGGCCCCCATTAATCCAGAGTCACCCCTAGTTCACGGAAGATATTTTTCTCTTCCATTTTTCCAGTCAAGGAAGCTCGCGAAGTCGCCAGAAGTTTCCCGACAAGGAATCCTTGGCGGTTCTTTTCAATGGCGATCTCATCTTCGAGCGCTTCGACCTGCTCGGTTGAGAGGCCTCGCCATTCCTTCCAGGTTATCCCGCAGGCTCTTCGGAGTCTGGCCCATTCTCTGAGGAGGCTGGCTCGGTCGAGGATAGTTCCGGCTTTCCCGGCTTCTCTTCTTCGCCCCCGATAACAACGTCATCATTCGCGCCTTCTGCGTCCTCTAAGAAGCTCTCAAGCTGAATAGCAACCTCTTTCCAAGGGGAATGTTTGAGAACCTCAATAAAGGTCTCTTGCATCTCTTGTTGAAGTGTCGCCTCCTGCTCTTCGTCTTCGTCCGTTCCCTTGAAGATCAAAAGAACAAGCTGTTTCGGAGTCGCCTTGCCTCGATTCTGGCAACATGCCCAGAGGAAGGTCGTAACGAACGCGTCAAAGCGATCGGAATCGGGACCGTCAAACCCCTCAGAAGAGAGGTCGAACGCTGCCCCGCGATCCCATCGAAATTTCAGCTCGGTCTTTTTGTCTACCTTCCATCGAATAACTTTGCTCATTGGTGTTATCGGTGAGGATTAGCTGATGTCAGATGGAACGATAGCGCCAGAGATGCGAATCTCTCCGGAGATTTGAAGCATTTCTTCCGATCCAGCGTAATTCGGCTTGGAGAATTTCTTCAAGAAGCCAGTGAATTCCTTGCGCTCGCCCGTGGAAAGCTGCGTGGCGTCGATGCGGAAGTTTCGAGTGGTTCCAGCGTCAAAAGATGTCTGAAGACTCGCGGCAATCGCTTTATCCGCTGCCTCGTTGTCATAGTGACCAACGAAAGAGAAAGTGCCGTTGTCGAGAAGCCCGGACGTGAACTCCTTCACTTTTCCGGTCGTGCACGAATCCGTTGTTTCCACTTCGCCCCACTCCCCTTCGGGCTCGGTGAGTTCAGTAAAGCAGATTGAATCCCATTGCCCAGGGGTCACTACGTTTTCAACAAAGAGTTTAGTTCCTTTTCCGATGAGTTTGGCCATTTTTTTAGGTAGTAGGAGTCCAATGAATGCGCAGATCGATGCGCCTAAAAGGACTCGTTAATTCCCCGTCAGTGTCCACCGCTTCGTTCTCATCTGGTCCGTTGTCAGATATGAAAACGGCCCCCATATCGATATCAGCGTAGGCTCCGTCAATGAATGAGACGTGATCAGTGACCGCCTTGTGAATGCCGTCCAACTCTTCCATGTCCTGCGCGTAAAGGTCGATTTGCACCGTTGTTTCGTAAGTCCCCACCTCCCCGCAAGAATCGTATTTGATCGGCGTGACGACATGATGCCAGACCAGAAAGGGAGCCTGTGCTTCTTGCGGAGCGCGGTTCCTGAAAAGCGCGGGGATGTTCCCATCTTCTCCCGGGAAAGAAGTCAAGAGGGTCGAGATGTTCGGCGTAGCAATTAGCAGCGCTTGGAATCCGCTGGCGAAGTTTTCGAGGTCCATTATTTATTGAGTTTTGCGGCTTCGATCATGCTGAATTTCCTGAGCTCCTCGACGAAGATCTTCTGCATGTTTTCTTTTTCGGATTCGAAGGATTTACGAAGGACGGAATAAGGCTGAGTCCGGATCTTCTTTCCTCGTCGCGTTGCCGTCCCGCCGTACTCGATCCGGCGTCCGTGGTTTGAGGATTTATACATTCTGCCGAGCCATTTTACCGGGATAGTGGAATCCCATCCGGCGTAAGCTAAAGTCACTTGATTCCCCCGGTATGACTTCACCGCGAGACGAAGCGCTTTCGTGTTCCCATCGAGCGCGGGAATCCCCTTTGCGATCTGGCGGGCCGCGACTAAGCCAGGGCGCGCCGCTTTTTTCATGGCTCGCACTTTCGAGGTTCTCGCGATCTTCTCGAACAAGTTCTCCATGTTGGAGGATGCTTTTTTGAATGAGGTCTTTTTGAGCGATAGCAAGGCCATCATTTCACCTCCATTTCCACTTTCACCTGGAGGAATCGCGCTCTTTCAGATTCGGTCTCTAAGGCGAAACCTCGCACTAAATGAGTCTCCTCCGGGATGTCCGGCATGGGAGAAAATTTGATCCTCCACTTTCCAGAAATCTTCGAGGCAAGATCAGATTCAAAGCGCAACGTGATGACTCCACCGCGCCGCTCTTGATCCTGTTTCTCGACGCTTCGGATGTCTCCCTCCATTGAGAGCTTATCCGGCTCGTAAGAGCCCATGACAGCCACGGAACCCCATTGCTTCCAAACGGCTTTCGTGCTTCCCGCCGAGGTCAAGCGAACCTCGCGATATTGAAGCGTCATTGGTATTCTGAGACGCTTCATACAATTCCATTGATGTTCGCGATCCTCATGGGTCGGAGGAAGTTTTTCATAGCCCGAACGAAGTCTCCTTCGGTGTCTCCCGGATGTTCAAAGAGATGCTTGGTGAATCTCTCCACGGCAGAAATCAAAACGCCGTCAACGTCGGCGCGTGTCGCCACGCCTGCCATGTATTCGATAACGATAGCATCCTCTGCCGTGTCGATCAGCACGATGTCAGTCGTTGCGAGTAATCGCGCGGGCTCCAATCCGAACGCCTCGCGGTATCCAGTCGATCCCATGATATCCGTGACGACGTCAGAGACGCGCGCAGTAGCGAGCGTGACGGACGAAACAGGACCGCTCCTGAGTTCCAAGCCTTTCGTTGGCCACGCAGAATAAATAACTCTGCGCTTTTGGCTTAAAAGACTGCGATGCGTCCAAGATTCGACCCAATGCGTAGCGCCCGCAAGAGCTGTTTGGCATTCGACCAACTGGCCGGAATAGGCGGCGCACATTGCGAGCAACTCCGCATCGGTGAAGAGCGCGGCAGGCTTTTCAATGACGGTGATTGCCTCTAGCATTAGACTGCTTTTTTATCGGTTTTCTTGGCGGTCGTCTTCTTCTCGCTAGCGACCTTGGCGGGCTTCTCGGTTTTGACAGATGGCGCATCTTGAGCGAGACGGGGAACCATGACGCCGAGCTCGTCGGCAGTAAGATCGAGATCTTTTTTGTCCGGCACGATATCACCACGGAAAACGGTTTTTCCACGGAAGATACAGCTATTAACTTGAATTTGAATTTGTTTCATTTTTTGATTTTGTTGGAATATGAGAGAAAAAAAGAAGGGCAAGGGCGAACCCCCACCCTTCTTGATAACACCAATGAGAATGTTTAAACGAGAATATCGTCAAGAACCTCGAACTCTTCAGGGTGTTCAACATTCACGTCCATATAGGTTGTGGCTACGAGAGTGTTGAGACCTTCTTTGATTCCGGTGTAAGGATCCGACTTGAGAACGATTCCGCCCCATTGCGCAACCATCAGAGAAGCCCAGTTGCCTAGGATCGCTGTGTGAGTGTTGCCGCTTGAGGTTCCTTTCGTTCCGGTGGTCGGCAGCGTGTGTGAATACGCGTAAGGATGACCGGCGAGCATGCCAGGACGTGACTCGTCGATGAGGAACTTTCCAGATCCAGAATCAAGCAGCGTGTTTTGCAGCTTTTCCTCTGCGCCCGGAGTGAGCAAGTAGGACCAGTTTTGAGGACGAGCCTTCGAAACCTTAAGTCTCTTCTGCATCGCGATTGCGAGAGCGCGGGTGAGTGCGCCGCCGTTGGTAGCGATTCCTTCAATGTTGATCCCGGTAATGTTGAGAAGACCTTCAGGGATGACGCCGGCACCGGATCCGGTGAGAGCATAATCATCAACCTTCAGGGCAATCTCGGTCGCGAGATAGTTACGAAGCCACATCTCGACAGACTGCGAAGACTGCATAAGAAGTTGATCCGAGACATTGACGAATGCCGGGATACGGTGAGGCGTCATATCAAAACTTCCGAAAGTAACGGTAAGCTCGTCAGCGGTGGCGTTCTCGCCTTTTGCGACTGGCTTGGCGCTGGATCGGATCGCACGGGGAAACTTCACGTTTCCTTCAAGTCCGGTGAGGAAGGTTGCTCCGAGCTGGCGAACTTGAAGGCTCTCCATCAGAATATCAATGAAGGGACGAAGTTCGGTATCAATCAAAACTCCGCCTGCGCTGGCAGTGCCTGCAATGTGGTCGTTTTGCGGGCGGCGAGTGCCAGCCTCAAGAACGATTTGAGGAACACCAATTCCACCGGCCTCAATCGAGAGTCCAGCGGCTTTAGCATCTTTCGCGGCTTCCTGTGCCATCTCTGCTTCAACTCCGTCAAGAGCGATGCGGGGATTGTTAGCGGCAGCGGCAGCGCGAACGAAGGAGAAGCCTGAAACGTCTCGTTGGTCGCCGTTGCTCAAGCCGGTATTAGCGGGAGGCGCGACGAGAGCGGGAGCGCTTGGAGTTGCGGCGGCGGTAGCGGTAGCGAGAGCGCCCGTATTACCAGAAGCAGCAGCAGCTTGCTTTCGTGCGATTTTAGAATCGAGAGCTTTGATTTCGGCTTCGACGGTTTCCCACTCCGTTTCCTGAACATCCGTAAGGTTGTCGGCATCGGCGAGGATTTGCATTTGTGCCTGAAGTTCGGCGCGTTTGGCTAGTAGGGCTTGGAGGTCCATAAATTAATAATTTCGAGTATTAGAATGCATGAAGGAATTTGAGGGGCAGAATTAGGCGATTGGAAAACGGCCCCCTTGAATTGCCAGCGCCTTCGCTTGGCGTTGACGTTTTGCTTTCGCCGCTAATGATGGATCGGGAATGATAGCTTCCGGTTCCTTCTTTTTGGCGGACTTGAGCTTAACGACGCGATCAGCGAAACCAGCGTCAACCGTCTCTTGCGCGCTCATGAATGTTTCAGCCGCGACGAGCGCCTCGATCTCCACGCGGTCGATAGAAGTTCGCTCTTCGTAGATATCAATAATCCCGGCGGTCGTCTTTTCGAGCCAGTCAGCAATTTCCCGAGCCTCTTCAGCGTTCGCGTAGAAAAGCATGGATGCTCCGTGAACCATGAATTGGGAGCCCGTGACCATCTCGATTTCATCGCACCCCAGGGCAATCACTGTTGCGATAGAGGCGCAGATCCCTTCGACCTTTGCGGTGATCTTCGCATCGTGCGCGGAAAGAATGGCAGCGATCCCGAGGCCCATGAAGACATCACCGCCCCCGCAGTTGATACGAACCTCGAGAGTTTCCCCTTCAAATCCCCGGAGCGCTACCGCGACATCTTGGTCGGTGATCATCCAGCCGATTGAGTCGTAAATTTCAAGGTATGCTTTCCCGTTCGCATCTTCGTGAATCTTCAGAGAGGAATATTCCCCTGTGTCATCATCGTAAAAATTCAATGGATCATTTTCATTCTTGAGACGCGCCTTGATGTTCTTGGCATGCTTTTTTGCGAAGGTCTTAAACCCTCGCGGAAGTTTCATTTTCATTATTCTTGTTCGGTCCGGTTGATTGTTTGCGTGACTGTCTCCTCGTTCATCGGTCCAAAGAATTCGTCACCTCCCTCGTAAGGATTCCAGTCCTCAAGCTTGCGGGCTTCGTTTGGATTCATCACGCGCTTGCCGAGGAGGACGTTATAGAACTCTGCGCGGTCCTTCATGGTTCCTCGAAGGAGCGCGTTAAGGTTGAACTTTAGGAAGTAGCCCGCTGCGCGCTCGGCGCGTGTGAGAACGCGGGTAAATTCGGCCTCGAAGAGGCAGGCAATAGGAGCGAGAACGTCGGTAACAGATTCGATTTGCTGCGCTTCAATGTTCGCCTTGATCGCATTATCGAGGATTCCAACCTTGTGCGGAGGAACGCGGAGCATCCGGCAGATGGCAAGCGCTTGATCCTTCCGATTACTGGAGAATTCAAGTTCCTGATAGTTGCGCTTTGGCTCCCAAGGCTTCAGGCCGGAATCAAGAACGGTCGTCTTGAGCCTGCCGAGGAGAGTCCCCACGCCGCTCTTGAGCCATGTGGAAACGCGAGTAAATGCCGTCTCGGACATCTCGTTATCCGTGACCAGAAGGTTAGGAAAGCGGACATTCTCAGAGAAGGTGAACCCGGCGTCGCGCTCCAGGGCAATCGCAAGACCGATACATTCCCGCGCGTAATCTCCGAACCGGCAAGGGTTGACGCCATCGAAGGACAAGCCCTTGATATGAAGGATATCGGCACGTTCAAGAATCGTGTTTTGGTCGATCTTGTAAACGATCCGGCCTGAAGTATCCGGCTGATTGTTCGCATTGAACCGCAGTCTCTCGACTCGCGAAGGATGGATCGGAACAAAGCCCATCACCTTTCCCAAAAGATTCCTGATTACCTGGCAATAAGACTCGTTGTAAAGAGCGTGTTGAGCCTCAAGAGAAGACAGCATGTCCACCCTGTTAATCTCCTCATGAGGTCCATCGAGCGCGAGCGCGACGGGATGCTCGCGAGCGGTCCGCGTGTTTTCCCCGACGGATTGCAGGAGCTTGAACGGCAAGTGACCAATCATTGAAGCCCGCCATTGAACGCAAGCGAACACGGTAACGACCCCCATGGCCTTTTCAGGAGTCACGGTGATTCCCACCGATGACGCTGCGCCGATAATGTCCGCGATGGACTCACCGACGAGAGCGCCGGAATCAATCAGCCCGTCAGAAGCGGAATTCTCGGGGCGGGATTTTTTACGAAAGAGGCCGAACACTACGGCGGGGATAATACCGCCCGCCTATTTTCTAGGCTGATAGTCGTTTTTGGAAACGGCCCCCAATTAAGCGCAGGCTGGAATTAAAATATCCAATCCATCGGGCGAGAGAGCCTCTCGAAGAGCTGGCTTTTCGATGGCTTTGCTTGCCTGGGCGAAAACATCTCGCATCTCTTTAAGATTGTCACCCATCAATATCACCGGCCCCGTCCAGCTTGTCGGCGCGTCATCATCATAATACACCTCATGGATCGCGCAGGAATCAACACTGTCTCGATTCGTGATAATCACTCGATAATTCCAATATCTCGGCGGCTTGCTCATGATTCACTCTACTTGAAGGTGATCTGAAACTTGGGATTCAAAGAATGGTGTCGGTTTCTGAACCGACAGCTCATCTAACTCATGAGCCAACTCCATGCATCTCCAGAACTTCAAAGCCTCGTCTCCAATTATCGAAAAATAATTAGGATCATCCAAATCCGAGCAACCCCAGTTCAGCGAATCCTTCCCGTGCTGCTCGAACTCTTGCGCGGCCTGCATGACGCAATAGTCATCCACGTAACACCCGAGAACATCCATGACTTCCCCGTGTATATCGTCCTTTTCCCTGTCGTTCGCTTGAATTCTTAAAGAGAGCGCTTTAAGTTTAGTATCCTGATCGGTCGTTAATAGTGCGTATTCATTTTCTTCATTCATGATTCGTCTGGCTTTAGGTGCTTGGGATAACGGTGAGTTCTCCTTTGAAGGTCTACCGTTTGAAATTTAACCTCCAGAAACAGCGCGACGGAAGCGAAAAATACCTCTCTTGTGATTCCATGCTGTCCACTCTCTGAATGCTTTACGGTCCCGACATGAACGCCGAGAGAACCGGCCCATTGAACCGCACTCATATTGCAGGCCTCCCGCATCGAAAAAAGAACTTGCGAGACCTCAAGCGGCAGAGATTTAATTGACTGCGTCGTCGTTCCGATCTTCACCACCTCCCAGATTCCGCCGCCGTCGATAGCCCCCGCGACATTCCCGCAGAGGAGAATATCGAGGCTTTTGAACGCATCGAGTTGATGAACTCCGCAGAGCGCCAGCCAGTTAATCGTCTTAATGCTCCGCTTGCCGATCTCCCGCCGCTTGATGGTTTTGACATCGACGCCAAGGACCGCCGCAAGTTTGAGCTGTGACAAGCCGAGGGTGTCGCGCCGTGCCTGAGCGTACCTCCGACCAGTGACTTTCCGCTGACCCATTAACTCTTTGCTTGGTTCCCTTCTCATATCAATGCTCTTCCATTTCCTGATTATCGTAGATCGATCCCTTGCTTTTTGACTTCTTCGTCGGTCCGGTCATGCGCTTCCCGATGGCGATCTTTGTCATGATGACTCCATCGATCTTCCCGATAGAAAGCTTCCGGTCTACCCATCTGATGCCGTTGTAATCATTCAAGACCGCGTTCCTCATCATCCATAGCCATATCGGATGGTTACCATGATTAATCATGGCATTCTCAAGCATCACTTCGAATTCCAACAAGCACCACCCCAGCGCCTTTCCTTGCATGAATTTTAAAAGGTCAATTCCCGCTTTCTCCAGATTCCCCGCGATGTGAGACGCGTTCCAAGGGTCGAACCCAAACCCTTCAATGTTGAATTTTTGACGGTCCGTGATGATTTGCTCTTCGATATGGTCGTAATCAATCACGGTTCCGGGCGTTGAAATCATGTGGCCGTCCTCGATCCATTGCTCGTATGATGCTTGATCGCTTTCGGATCGCTCGCGCACCTTCTCCGCCGGGATGAAGAACCTTGGCAATATCTGAAAACGATCTCCCGGAAAGTCTGGCTCGAAAACCAAAACGTATCCGGCGATATCTCCCGAGGAAGCAAGGTCGATCCCGCCATGGCATCGGCGGCCCCGCAAATCATCTTCGTTGATGACGTGCGTGAAATTCCTATCGAGCAACTCCTTATCAACCCATGCGACGCCCCCTTGCGCCGGAACATTAAGCTCTTTGACCATGAAGTTAGGCTTCTTTCCAGGAGATCGCTTGGCTTGTTTGGCCTTCTTCTCCATGTATTCCAGCGGCTTCGTGATGCCTAGGCCTGGGTTCGCCTTTTTCCAGACAGCAGGATTGAATGGATCCTTCTCTTCCCCTTCGTCGAGCGTCGCGACATAGGCGAAAACTTCGTCGTCTTCGTCCTCTTCGTTAATGATCTTGAGAGCATCGGTTCTTTCTTCCCACCAAACAGATTCAATATTGAAGCCCGCCGTCGTCACCATCAGGAAAAGCCCTTCGAGCGTTGAACCGAAAGACGAGTCGAGAACGTCCCGCAGTCCTCTGCCTTTCCATTCGTGGACTTCGTCACCAAGGACGATTTGCGGCATGAGCCCGTCAAGTTTCCCGCTGTTCGCCGGTAGGTTCTCAAGATATGAGTCCCGCCGATTCGAAAACATCATGCCATATTTGAAGGTGAACTCTCGTTTCATCTCCGGTGAGCCCCTGAAGATCTGCTTGAGGTATTTGTAAACCGTCGCGGCCTGTTTCTGAGTCGTCGCGGCGGAGTAGAATTCCCCTGATTCGCTGGTCGGTTGAACCATCGTCCAGGCAATGATGGATCCGGCAAGGAATGTCTTGGCGTTCTTCCGTGCCAGCTCCACAAAAGCGCGAGAGAATCGGCGGTATTTCGTCTTCGTCCATCGCCAACAAAGAACCGATCCGGCGATGAAGATTTGAAATGGTGCGGGATCAAAATACGTTCCTCGCGCCTGTCCCTTCACGTGCTTCATGAACCCGCAGAATTTCAAATAACGGGTCTCCTCTTCGATGTCGTAAAACAAATCTTTGCGCTTGAGATCCCGAAAATGACGACGGCAAGCCTTGATGACCAGTAGCCCAGCGACTTCATCGCCATCGATGACCGATTGCGCGTAGAGTGTCGCTTTGGCAACCATGGGCTTCGTCGTTAGTTTCATGTTTAGCCGTTCATCAAATCGCCGATTGGATCAACCGCTTCCCTTTTCCCTTTGGCTCGGGAGCCTGGAGTTAGTCCGAGTTTGTCCAAGATCCTCAAAAGTCGTGCCGATGCCTGATTCATCACAGGGGCGGCGGGATTCGTTTTGATGATTTCCGCGCCCCGGTCAGAGAGAACCTTCAGGGTGATGCCGTTCTTTTTGATCTCATCGCGCGCCATGGCATATTCCTCAAATGTCTGCGCGGCTAAAAGCAAAACGTAGCTGTCGGAAGTTTTGAGATCGCCTGAATCTTCCATAGTTTTCTTAAGGCGTCGCCAGTAGCCAAGGCCTCCAGCGGTGAGGCCTTTCGGCGTTGTCATTTTGATGTTACTCATAAGTTTTTGGAAATGGGGGGTTGGCTGGTAGAAATTGAATCACTTTATTTTGTGT
>Ga0307984_1000336_pt1 | contig 20813 bp, 21 predicted proteins | sample EllFjometageno78_FD_203169 | JGI IMG/M metagenome (GOLD analysis project Ga0307984, IMG submission 203169) | Marine microbial communities from Ellis Fjord, Antarctic Ocean - #78 | ecosystem: Environmental > Aquatic > Marine > Unclassified | place: Southern Ocean | collected 2014-10-09
AGGATTCTGCAACATCCAATTAATCTTTGCCATTCTGAGGCGAATAATCGAAGAAAAAAGTCGGTTAATAGGCATCAGTTAATGACTGACATCAGCTTACTGTGGCTGAAGATTCTATGGGTGCAAAGACGCGAGAAATGGCTTCAAGAGCCACGTCAATATCTTCAAATGTCGTATACCTCGAAAACGAAAACCGAAGACTTGCTTTGGTTGGGTCGTGGTATCCAAGTGCTTTCAGGACGTGTGAACCTGTAGTAGCACCACTTGAACAGGCACTTCCTCCAGAACAAGATATGCCTTCCAGGTCTAACAGAAATAAAGCCATACCGCTGTTTGGATGGGGTGGGAATTTGACACTTAATACGGTATAGAGTCTGTCCTCTTTGTCCGAATCTGCATTAAAACTTACTCCGGAGATTCTGCTCTTCAACCCTTCAACCATGTACTTCTTGATGCTTCGAACATGAATGGAATGATCGTCAAGCTCAGCATATGCGAGCTGCAGGGCTTTGGCCAACCCCACAATCCCATGTAGGTTTTCAGTCCCGCTCCTCAATCCACGCTCTTGCCCCCCTCCCACGATTTGGCTTTTAATTTTATTCCTGGGATGGGTGTATAAGAAACCAGTCCCTTTTGGACCGTGAAACTTATGCGCTGAACAAGTCAGGAAATCTATTTCTAGTGCATCAAGTTGAAAGGGATAATGTGCCATCGTTTGGACTGTGTCACTGTGGAAATACGCATTCGTTTCCTTACATGCCTTGGCAATTTCATCAAGAGGCTGAATGACCCCCACCTCATTGTTTGCGTGCATTAGACTGACAATCGTCTTGGGGCCAGACGCCAAAATATTTCTTAAATCATCAATATCTACAGTGCCATCAGAATGATGTTTCACATAGACTACCTCGATGTTAAACAACTGAGACATTTTTACCGAACTCGCAATGACTGCAATATGCTCCGCCTCAGAAGTGACGATTCTTTTACATCCCAAATCTCTTACTGCAGCTCTTAAAGCCAGATTGTCTGCCTCTGTTCCGCCCGAAGTAAACGTAACAGAGCGGGGTGCGCAACCGAGCAAGTGAGCAATGTCTCTTCTGCTAATTTCTATCAGTGCCTTTGCTTTCCTTCCTATAGCGTGCGAAGAAGATGGGTTACCGAACACATCCCTTAGAACAGGAATCATTGCTTCGGCAACTTCGGGTGCTAGCTGTGTCGTCGCAGCATTATCGAGATAAATAGATTTCACTTCGTAAACTTTAATTCGGTTTGCAAATGTAAGATTGAAGCTCAGTAATTACGCAAATCGCGTAAGAAGTTCTTGTAACTCAGTTTTAAACCTATTTGCAAGGTTTTGTGAAGCTTCATTTGTATCCGATTCTGCGTAAACACGAATGATCGGCTCCGTGTTACTTCTCCTTAGATGAACCCATCCCTCTTCCAGGTCAAACTTGACGCCATCAATGGTGTTCACTTTGGCCTCTGGATGATTCAAAACCAATGTTTCCAACGCCTCTTCTACACCAGATTCAGGAAGCGATAGTTTGTCTTTTTGGATCACAAAGTTGGGATATGTATGTCTTAATTCACTGCACTTTAATCCAGTCTCAATCAGGTGGCTTAAAAACAAACCTACACCTACCAAGGCATCTCTGCCGGAGTGAGAAGTAGGATAAATGACACCTCCGTTCCCCTCACCTCCAATGACTGCTTGTGTATTGCGAATCGCTTCTACGACATTGACTTCACCTACTGCTGAGGCTGTATACACCCCCCCATGACGTTCGGTAATGACGCGCAACGCCCTTGTCGAACTCAAATTGCTTACCGTATTTCCTGGCGTCTTTGACAACACGTAATCCGCCACAGCGACAAGGGTGTATTCCTCTCCGAAAAACGTTCCATCTTCGTTCACGAAACAAAGCCGGTCTACGTCTGGGTCAACACTAATTCCCAGATCACATTTGTGATCTACAACGACTTTCATCAGGTCCGTCAAATGTTTTGGCAAGGGTTCGGGGTTGTGCGCAAAATTTCCTGTAGGCTCACAATGAACTTTGACAACTTCCACCCCAAGGCTTTCTAACAACATAGGAATCGCAATTCCGCCCGATGAATTCACAGCATCAACTGCGACTTTTAATCCCGCGCCTCTCACAGAACTTGCCTTGACCAAATCGAGGTCCAACACATGTTGAACATGCCATTTTAACCACGAATCATCGTGAGAGGTCGTTCCCAAATCATCGACCTCTGCATATTGGATTTCTGAAACCGACAATTCCAGTACCCTTTCTCCCTCAGAAGCCGAAAGAAATTCTCCGCGCTCATCTAGCAGTTTTAAAGCGTTCCACTCTTTCGGATTGTGAGATGCGGTCACAATAATCCCACCGTTCGCGCCGAGTTCAGGAACCGCCAATTCTACTGTTGGAGTTGTACTCAGACCGAGATCGACCACATTAATTCCCAATGCATTCAAAGTAGATGAAATTAAATCACTGACCATTTGACCAGACATCCTTGCATCCCTGCCCAATACAACTGTTGGAATCGTAGAATGACCCACCTCCATTTTAGATAGAATCCAAGCACCATAGCCTGTTGCAAAACGAACGATATCTGGTGGAGTAAGACATTCCCCTACAGTCCCACCAATTGTACCTCGAATACCAGAAATAGATTTAATAAGCATAAACACAAAGTAAAGGCGCACATTCCATGTCTGAACATCCTCTTTTACGCGCAATAATTTAGTTTTCCCCTATTGTTGTTAAAAACCCTCTATTTTTAAAGCAAAATTTAAGACATTTGTACGTTAGTTTTGATAAGGATGGTTGAAGAAGAAAATCACATGCACAGCGAAAGCGAAATAGATGATTTAGTCAAGCGATACGAGCTCATGGTAGATAAGGGTGAAAACCGTTATTTTGATGTGGAGGAGTTCGAAATGTTGATTGGGCACTATCTGAGCTTTGGCGAAATTGAGAATGCACAGATGGTTCTTCATTATGCGAGTAATTTGTTTCCCGAAAGCATCAATCTTCAATTGAGAGAAGCACAAATACTCGCCGGACTAGGGAAGCATATTAAAGCGATTCCCCGTTTACAAAACCTACTTGCTTTTGAACCTCAAAATGAAGAAATTCATTTAACCCTCGCTTCTATTTACAGCAAAATGGAAGAGCATATAAAAGCAATTGACCATTTCAAAAATGCATTCAAAAATTCTGACACAGAATTAAAATCAGAAATAAGACTTGACATTGCGCTGGAATATGAAAATCTAGGTGACTGGAAAAAAGCCATTTTTATCCTTGAAGAAGCACTAACTCATGACGCTTCTAACGAGGCCGCATTGTTTGAACTGGCTTTTTGTTATGACAAGATTAATGATCTCAAAAGTGCCATTAAATTTTTCAATCAATTTCTGGACGAAAATCCTTATAGCACAAATGGTTGGTACAACCTAGGCAACGCTTACCACAGAATAGGATCCATTAAAAAAGCGATTGATGCGTACGATTTTGCAATCGCAATTGACGACAAGTACATACAAGCATATCAACAAAAGGCGGAGGCGTTCGGATGCAATGACAATTTCTCTGATGCGTTAGAAACGTATCACGAGATTTTAGAAATTGAAGATGCTACACCTCATACGCTATGCTCGATGGGAGAATGTTATGAGAGACTCGACAACTATTTAGAAGCCGAAGCATATTATAAAAAGTGCTTGGATCTAAATGAGGAATACCCAGATGCATATATAGGCCTAGGTGTTCTAGGTGACATTCAGTCAGATGATGCTTTGGCTGTGACGTGTTTTGAACAAGCGGTCCTGTTGGCTCCAGAAAACTCAGATTATCGTTTGCTTCTTGCAACCGCGTTAATGAAGCTAGGAAAACCTCAAGAGGCTGAATCTCAATTTGTTAAAATCCTAGAAAGTGAGCCGAAAAACATTGAAGCGTGGGAAGGTCGAGTTGACAACCTGCAACGTCTCAATGCGCATGAAGCAGCTTTGGAGTTGATAGAAGAGGGCCTCAAAACACTTCCTGAAACGACACATCTCAGATATCAAGAATTTGTGAGCACCTTCTCTGGTGGAGAAGAAGCAAAAGCGCTTGACTTATTGGACACACTCCTCATCAATCATTACGACAGTGCTCGTAGAATTTTCAAATCATTCCCTGACTTGCTCAATGACAACAGGATTGCGGATAGATATAACCGCTTTAAACCCTGAATACATGAATGCTAAATTATCCTACATCCCTAAAAGAACCGAGAAACCCAGAGAATCTGGGCTGAATATGGTGATGGACAAAGGGCTTAGTCTCAGACAAACTGAAGATTTTATCGAACTTAATGCCGAAAGGACCGATTTACTCAAGCTTGGCTTCGGCACATCTCTCATTACGCCCAACCTCAAAGAAAAGGTAAAACTGTACTTGGATGCGGGAATAGAGGTTTACTGTGGAGGCACGTTATTCGAAGCGTTTTACATCAGAGAATCTGTGGATGACTATTTGAGATTTATTGATGACTTGGGAATTGGCTGCCTCGAGGTGAGTGATGGCTCTATGGTCATCCAGGGAGAAGACAAATGTGAGATGATTCGCAAGTTGTCAGCAAACTATAAAGTCTTAAGTGAAGTGGGGTCTAAAGAAGCTGGGATTTTAATCAGTCCAAACAAATGGACCGAGATGATGCGCAACGAACTGGAAGCAGGTAGCTGGAAAGTAATCGCCGAAGCACGCGAAAGTGGCAACGTTGGAATATACAGACCAAATGGAACTGCACATACAGCGCTTATTCGTAAAATTCTAGCCAAGGTTGAGCTGGATGACATCCTTTGGGAAACACCTAAGAAACCTCAACAAGCTTGGTTTATTCAGCAATTCGGTGCGAATGTTAACCTTGGCAACATAGGCCCATGGGATGTCATTCCATTAGAGACGCTTAGATTGGGTCTAAGAGGAGATACATTTTTCGATTTCTTGCCAGAATCTATGTCCACAGGATTGCGTCAGGAAATAGATCCAGAAAGCTGAAAAGAGTGAATAGCATAGACGTTACAACACTCGTGAAATGGCGAGAAGAAAAACGAGAACATCAACTTATTGACGTTCGTGAACCGTGGGAGGTCGAAGTGGGAAACATAGATGGCCTTCATATCCCCATGCATGAACTCCTGGATTCAATTGAAAAAATCCGAAGGGATATCCCCGTAGTCGTTCACTGTAGATCCGGCGCTCGTTCAGCTGCTGTCGTTCATCATCTCGCGCTTCAACTCGGTTACGAGAATGTGTATAATCTAAAAGGAGGAATAGAGGCTTGGTCGCAAGAAATTGACCCCAATCTAGAAGTCGCGTGAGATCGGGAATGGACTGGATAAAGCTCTCAGCAAAAGGCTTTGCGATGGGGGCCGCAGATCTTGTCCCAGGTGTGAGTGGTGGAACAATCGCCTTTATCTCTGGTATTTATGATGAATTAATCTCTACGATTGCAGGGTTAGGAATAGGAACTTTGAGAGATTTGTTCAGACTAGGTCCTATTGAAGTTTGGAAAAAGTATAACCTAAGCTTCATAGCAGCATTAGGATTCGGACTCTTATTTGCAGTATTCACTCTATCTGGTTCTATTCATTGGATTCAAGATCATCATCCAAATGAACTACGATCTTTTTTCTTTGGACTTGTGATTGCCTCTGCTCCAATAATTTCAAAAGAACTTCGTCCATATAAACTTCGAGATTTAGGGTGGGGGGCTTTAGGAATAGCGACCGCATTAATTATAACTTCTCTCCCACCAGCCATTCAATCTGAATCTCCTCTTTTTTTAACTTTATGTGGAGCTATTGCAATATGCGCAATGCTTATGCCAGGTATTAGTGGGGCATTCATTTTATTGATTCTAGGTGCTTATAATTCAATTATTTATGCTATATCACTTGAACATTTTGATGTCGTAAGAGTTGGTGCATTTTGCTTAGGAGCTGTCATAGGCTTACTCTGTTTCAGTAGAATATTAAGAAAAATACTACATAATTTCAAGTCACAGACTCTTGCGATTCTGACAGGCTTTATGTTAGGGTCACTTCATGTTCTATGGCCTTGGAAGGAAGAAATTAAACTTCTTTTTTCACATAGTGATGGCAGGGAAGAATGGTTGTTAGGAAACATACTTCCTGATTTTCAACCTTTTGAAATTAGTTGCATGATACTGTTAGCTGGACTTGGAGTCGCCATCGTAATAGGATTAGATCAACTTTCTGAGACCAAATGAAAAAGTTGGGACTTTTAGGGCATCCTGTTTCTCACTCGATGTCGCCCAAACTGTTCGCTGATCAATTTTCGAAATCAGGACGACTCGATCTAGAATATCTCGCCTACGACCTGCCTGAAATTTCTGACTTCAAGACATTCACAGCTAATAACCCTGACATCGTAGCACTCAATGTAACGATCCCTCACAAGGAGTCCATCCTACCTTATTTGTCGGAAATAGATGAAGAAGCACAAGCGATAGGGGCTGTCAATACGCTGTTTAAAGCAGAGGGAAAATGGAAGGGCTACAATACAGATGGCTGGGGGTTTCGAAGGTCAATGCAACCCTTCCTTCGGGGACGCCACGAAAGAGCACTGATTTTCGGAACGGGTGGAGCTGCAAAAGCTGTTGCATATTCTCTAAAATTATTAGGTGTTGCATGTTATTTTGTGAGTAGAACTCCTGACAAAAAGCGTGACATTTCGAATGTCATAGGCTTTGATGAATTAACACCAGAAGCTATAAAACACCACCTTTTATTAATTAATTGTACGCCTCTGGGAATGAACCCCGATACAAATGGATGTGTTAAAATCCCCTGGCAAAGTGTCGGTAAAAATCATTTAGTAGTGGATCTCGTTTACAATCCAGATGTTACTACATTTATGACTAGGGCGTTAGAGAACGGTGCGGAGGTGATGAACGGACGCGACATGTTGAGACTACAGGCAGAGAAATCCTGGGATATTTGGTTAAAGAATGGATTATAAAAAACAATGAGTAAGGCGACACCCCCTACAGAACAAACTGGCAAATACTCCGACCTCCACGAGATGAGTGTCGGAGCATTGATTTCTGCCATGCATGAAATAGATTTCGAAGCCTTAGAGGCCGTGGGTAGAGTGAAGAAAGAAATTGAAGATTTTGTGGTTCATTTGGTGGCAAGGATGGAGAAAGGTGGGAGATTATTCTATATGGGAGCTGGGACAAGTGGACGACTGGGTGTTGTAGATGCCAGCGAATGCCCTCCTACGTTTGGTGTAGAAGATGGAAGAGTGGTGGGATTAATTGCAGGGGGAGATTCCGCAATCAGAATGGCGGTAGAAGGTGCCGAGGATGATTTCCATCAAGGATGGAAGGATTTGTCGAAACATGAGGTAACTGAACAAGACACAGTACTGGGAATCGCGGCCAGCGGAAGAACACCGTATGTCATCGGAGCGATTGTGGAAGCCCGGAAAATGGGAATGTTAACCGCGTGCATTACATGCAACCCCGAAAGTGAACTTGCACGAGAATCTGAATGCCCCATTGAAGCAATATCAGGTCCAGAATTCGTGACCGGATCCACTCGTTTAAAAGCGGGTACAGCCACTAAGCTTATTCTCAATATGATCACGACCGTCACGATGATTCAACTTGGGCACGTGAAGGGCAGCCAAATGGTCGACATGAAGTTGTCTAATAAAAAACTCATCGAACGGGGCACAAAAATGGTGGCCGAAACGACAGGGCTGAGCAATGATGAGGCGAAGGAACTTTTGCTGGCACAAGGAAGTGTCAGAGGAGCTGTGGAGCGTTTTAACACAACCCTAGGAACGTCTAACTAGATGCATCAGATTGAACCATATTACAACTGGCGCAATCACTACGTGGCAAGCAATGATCCTCGAAGTCCATTTTTTGAGAGGGAGTATAATGAAATGGCTTATCACATCAAGTTGTATGACCATTTCATTCATCCTCAGTGGGATACATTTGGATCAAATACACTCTACCTCAAGATCTTGTTTGTGGAGTACGAAGATGGATATGCCATCTTAGAACTCATGGGAGAATGGAATGACTGCTTGCACAACGACATCATGCAGCTCAAGCGTGACATCATAGAATCCCTGCAGGAGGAAGGCGTATCCAAGTTTATCTTAATCGGAGAAAATGTACTTAACTTCCATTACAGTGACGATTCATATTATGAAGAATGGTTTGATGAACTGGTCGAAATAGATGGATGGATTGCCTTACTTAATTTCAGCAATCACGTCCTTGAGGATATGAAAACGATAGATCTAGACAGTTATTTTGTCTTGGGAGGTGAGCTCAACGAAATCGGATGGAGGACCTACAATCCAGACCAGTTGTTCAATAAAATCCAAGACAGTGTTGAGAACAGGATTAGGCTCATTCATTAACTCAGGCTTAAAACCCTTCTATCGCACCCAATCCGAACAGTGCAAAATCAAATTTTACGGGATCGATTGAATCGAAACTTCTCAGCGAAGCATCCAATTCTTCGACAGATTTCCAATCGTTTTGCGTGCGATTCAATAGACCCAAGGCTCTACCGACATTGGAGGTGTGTACATCTAAAGGGATGCTCAACACACTGGTAGGAATCTGATCCCAAACCCCAAAATCCACTCCCCTGTCTGCTGACCGCACCATCCATCTCAAGTACATATTCAAGCGTTTGGCTGCGGATCCCTTCGCAGGGTTTGCGACATGTTTGCGTGATCGATCAGGATGGGGGTGGTTAAAAAAAATGGTGTGAAACTTACTTATCACGTCTTTTAGATTATTTGGTCTACCTGATGCCTCCCATTCTGAAGCAAAAACAGACTCTAAAGATCCATAATCACGAATAATTCTTTGCAAAGACCGCATAAAACAAACCGCATCCTCAGGTTGAAATGTTCTGTGGACAAACCCATCAAAAACCTTCTCGTCGGCCTTTTCGAAATTTAAAACGAAGTCAAACGGAGAATAATCCATCCGCTCCATTAAGCCATTTGCATTTATCAATATTGACTTTCTTTTGCCCCAAGCTATAGTAGCAGCGAGGAATCCTGCTATTTCTATATCGGCTTTGTTTGTAAATAAATGAGGAATCGAGATGGGGTCATCAGGAATAAATTCTCGCGTTTCAAATAGCAGTTGTTTCTCTAGCAAAAACGAACCAAGTTCTTTTTTTGAAAGCGTCTTTAATTTTTTAATTCCCATATCAGATATAATAATGGTGTAAAGGTCGTAAAACCAATTAACTTTGCAGCTGAAATGGAGTGGGTCAGACCAGAAATACTTTGGGGATTAGCAGCGCTAATCATTCCCGTATTAATCCATTTGCTTCATTTGCGAAAATTTAGGAAAGTTTCGTTTTCAAATGTTTCGTTTTTAGCTGACATCAAAAAAGAAACCAGATCTAAGCACAGACTGCGCAACCTGTTGATTTTGGCTTTGAGGCTTACAGCAATTGGCGCAATCGTTTGCGCATTTGCTGACCCATACATTCCTTATTCAGAGAATTCTAAAAATGTGTCTGGGGTAGGAAATGCCGTCTCCATATACATAGACACCAGCCCATCAATTGATGCCATTGGTGAAGAGGGGCCACTTTTACAGGTTTGTAAAACACGCGCTTCTGAAATAGTTGAACGGTACTCTGAAACGGATAAATTTAATATTCTCACCAATTCGTTTGACGGAAGCTATGCTCATTTTTATAGCAAAGAAGAGGCATTAGAGAGGATTTCAGGAATTCGCACCGAACCATTTGTCAGAAATGTGGAATCTGTGATCTCACGTTCTACTGACCTTTTACAAAAGGAAAATGACAGAGTAAAAACCATTTATTACTTAAGTGATCTCCAAAAAAGTTCACACATCCTTTCAGATTCTTTTCTTCCTGACTCAAACATCTCTATTTATTTCCTCCCGTGTTTGGCAAATGAAAGACCCAATGTTTGGATAGACTCCACTTGGTTTAACGCTCCGATTGCAACCGCCGGAAAGCCTGCTGAATTGCATGTACGCATAAAACACAATGCGCTTCAAAGAGTCGATGGTTTGGGTCTTCAGCTCCACATCGATGGAGAACGAAAGGCGATTGCGAATTTTCACCTCATTCCTGGCTTGGAAACTGACACAATTCTAAGATTCAGTCATGGACAGCCTGGGCTAAATCACGCTGTGTTATCAATCGATGATTCTCCGATTCAATTTGACGACACATACTTTCTAGGCTACGAGGTTGTAGACCAAATCAACATCTTTCATCTCACCCAAGATCTCTTTTCTAAAGAAACGAAAAGCTTAAATCGTGTGTATGAATCCAACAGCGCATCTGTAAATATAGAAACCTCCGAATCGATTCCTGATTCCCAAACGTTGTCCTCGTTTGATTTAATCATCACAAATGGATTAGTGGACCCTACAAATGGGCTCACAAAAACACTGGTGGAATTCGCGTCTTTAGGGGGGACTGTCCTTGTTATCCCAGATTCATCAAACAGTTCTTCTAGAGCAAATTACTTGCGTACTCAATTTGGTTTCGGATCTGGATCGAACTGGAATCGAACGGAATCTCCGGTTTCGGTTGGAAATTTAAATATTGACCATCCGTTATTCGATGGGGTGTTTTCATCGACTCCAAAACGTATGGACTTGCCATCTACGGACAGATGTATCGCGAGGAACATTTCTCCAGACGAAGAAATTCTCGGCTCGATGTCTTCGGGTCTGGTTTTTCTATCTCGAATCGCTGTAAATAATGGCGGTGCATTTCTTTTTGGATCTCCATTGGAAAAAGAAACTGGCAATTTGGTGAATCACGCACTTTTCGTTCCTATTCTTTTGAGAATATCTGAAGTCTCTCGATCGGCAAGGGTTCACGCGTTCACCCTTGGGTTAGACAATGCGCTGACTTTAAATTTCGAATCCAACGAAGAAGATGAGATACGGATCTCCTCATTAGACAGTTCGATTGTCATCCTCCCTGAATCCAGATCAGCATACGGATCTACGAATTTACTTCTAGGCCCTGAGCTTGATACACCGGGAAATTATTTCGTGGAAATAGACAATATCCAGGTCCTTGCATTTGGCCTAAACGCAGACAGAACTGAAAGTGACCCTTCTGCTTGGGACATCCCTACATTTCGTCAACAATTGTCATCCTTTGGATGGGGAAATACTTTCGTTCTAAATGTCACAAACGAAACTATTTCCTCAGTAGTGAGGGATCTAGATACTGGAAACCATCTTTGGTGGTATTTAATACTTGTCGTAATTATCGCATTAGCAGGTGAAACAATTCTTCAAAAAAGATGGAAACGCACATAATTATAAAAAATGTAAGAGTCGTCGACACAGGCGGTTCTTTCAACGGTAAAAAAATAGACCTCCGGATAAAGAAAGGAGTAATCACAGAAATTGGAACAGATTTAGAACATAAATCTGCGCTTGTTTTGAATAAAAAAGGCAGTTACATCAGTCCAGGTTGGATGGATGGGCAAGCTCATTTTCGGGATCCTGGATTGGAGTTGAAAGAAGGACTCGAAAGAGGGCTTCATGCTTGTGCTGCTGGAGGTTTCACTGATGTCGCAGTGCTTCCTTCAACCACACCCCCTGTTGACAATAAATCGGCGGTCTCTTATCTTCTCACGCGTGCCGCAGAATACAACATTCCTTGTGATCCACACCCACTTGGATGTGTCTCAGAAGGGAGGAAAGGAACACAACTCGCTGAACTTTATGACATGAGTAACGCAGGCGCAATCGGATTTTATGATGACAAACCCATTGAAAGGGTGGGACTACTCAAGATGGCATTAGAATACCTATCTCCATCTGGAGATGTTGTCTTGTCTGACGCATATGAAGGCGATCTTAATCCAGGTGCATCAATGCATGAAGGAGAGACAAGTACGGCGCTAGGACTCACTGGATCCCCTTCTGAGTCTGAAACAATCAGACTGCAACGCGATATTGAGATTCTCTCATACACTGGAGGGCGATTGCATATCCCTGTTGTATCTACTCAAGGTGCTGTCAAACTCATCAAGCAAGCAAAAAAACGGGGGCTTGCAATCACAGCATCAACCACACCTCATCACTTGACTTTTATTGATGAAGATCTACTGTCCTTTGACGGAACGTTTAGAGTGAACCCTCCTTTGAGATCCAAATCTGACAGAAACGCTTTGCGAACGGCATTGGCAGACGGAGTGATTAACTCTGTCGTCTCTGACCACAGACCTGAGAACATCGAAAGTCATGATGTTGAATTTGCTTTGAGCCCAAACGGAATTTCGGGAATTGAATCCGTTTTTGCTGCAGTGAACACAGCCTGTCCAGATTTAGACTTGGCCCGATTGGTGGATTCGATCTCAAATGCTACGCGCCGAATCTATCAACTTCCAGAGCAGCACATTGAATTAAATGTTCCCGCAAAAATCACATGGTTCACACCCAACCAGAAGTTCTTGTCACCGAAAATATCCGGTGGAGTCAACAATCCTTGGGGAAATCAGGAACTAAATGGCGTTGTATATGGCACCATTAATGGGATGAGAGTTCACTTAAACAAGTAACTCTCACATCAAAGCTTACGCTTCACCTTGTGGGCCTCCGAATGCCAATGGCAGCGTCTCCTCAGGTCCGCTAATTTCAGATATCGCACCGTGCGTATCTTCATATCGCTTGATATTCCCAGCCAACGCCTTTAACAATCGCTTTGCGTGTTGAGGAGTCATGATCACTCTTGAACGAACTTTCGCCTTCGGCATGCCTGGCATGATTTGAATAAAATCTGTAACAAACTCGGTCGGACTATGCGTTATTACTGCCAAGTTTGAGTAAATACCCTCACTAATCTCTTCTGGTAGCTCGATATTAAGCTTGTTCTTTTTTTCTGCTTTTGCCATTTCACTAAGGTAATACACCAAACCTTCTTTATCCTATTTTCTCAAAGGAAGGTCTAAAATTGATATTAATTCGGCCACTTCGTGAAGAACAATTTCATTGTGAGGAATAGACTGTGGGTTATAATACACCTGTCCCCACCCTGCTTCTCTTGCACCTATGACATCTGCTTCCAAACTGTCCCCCAACATGATGGCGTCCTCTCGCTTAGAGTCCGTTGCCTTTAACGCCAAATTGAAGATCTCTAGGTGGGGTTTCTTCACCCCAAGGGCGTCGCTTGTCAAGACGGTTTCAAAAAAGGGTTCCAACCCACATTGTTTCACTTTAATGTGCTGCACTTCCTCAAAACCATTTGTGAGCATAATTAATCTGTGTCCACGGTCATATAAATCTGTCACCACTTTCAAAGCATCTTTGACGAGATGGGTTTTATAGGGGGAGGTTTCAACATAATGTGACCCCAAGCGATCTCCCAATACAGCATCATTTTCTAACCCCCAATATTCAAGGGTCATGGAAAACCTACGCCATCTCAATTCAGCTTTATTCATTCGTCCAGCCTGATACTCTCCCCAGCACCAGGCATTGGCTTTTTTGTACTTCGATATATATTCTTCAACGCTTTCAATCCCGAAAGAAGAAAGTGAAATCTCATCAAAACCTTCTCTTAAAGCCTCAACAGAATTCCTTTCAAAATCCCAAAGCGTGTGATCCAAATCAAAAAATAAATCTTTCATATCATGTATGTGTCGTCATTCAACATATCCCGATTTAACTCTCCAACTCAAAAAAGTCAACACACAACCCCACACAAAAAATGTAACAATTAAGTACAAAGGTGTATAACGATTGTGCGAAAAGTATTTGGCTCCAAGCACTGCGGTGATTGGCACCGAAATCAATACGGAAACCAGCATCAATCCCAGAAGACCATATTGTTTTTTAAATTGAATAAACTGCCTTTTTCTTTTCGTGACGAAGCGCTTTTTCTGGGGTGGTTTGATGTTCAAAGAAGAAGCCTTCACCCTTTTCCACCATGAGGAAATAGACTTCCCTGCTTTATAAAACAGCAGGATTCCAATTGTAGCACCTAAAGAGCATGTGACAATCACTTCCATCCAGTTATAACCAGCAACAATCATAGCTGATGGTGTGAGCAAAAACTTGACGATGGAAAACAATACCCATCCCAGGTAAGCAACAGTATCTGAAATAAACCCTTCCCCCATCGCTGTTTTCTATGATCGTGTTTTCGGTCCGTATGACAAATCTCCAGCATCTCCTAAACCCGGAACGATATAATCGTTGTTATCTAAACCTTCATCTATCGCCCCAAGCCAAAAAGTAGTTCCTTCGGGCAATTCTTGTTGTGCATATTTCACCCCTTCAGGACTTGCGATCGCACAAATGACATGAAGCTGTTTGGGCTTCCCATCTGAGCAAAGGGCTTTATATGCCGCAACCATTGATGCGCCTGTTGCGAGCATCGGGTCCACCAATACGAGAATGCGACCCTCACAAGAAGGTGCTCCGAGATACTCGATTTCGATGTCAAAACCTCCATTGGGATTGTGCTTCCTGTATGCAGATACAAATGCACAGTCAGCACCATCCCACACATCCAAAACCCCTGCATGCATTGGAAGTCCTGCACGCATTACGGTGGCGAGTACGGGCTGTTCTGAGGGGATACTACAGCGTGCTGTACCCAGACCTGTATTCACCTCTACTTCTTTCATGGGCCAAACCTCCGCAAGCGCATTTCCCAACATCCATCCCAAACGTTGAAGATTGTGACGGAACGCTGCGCGATGGCTTTGGGCTTGAGGATGACGTAAACTGAAAAGTAAATTTCCTGCCAGCCCTTTCTTTTTACTGAAATCGTGAATCAAATGCTCATTCATACGAGCTAAGGTAGGCACCTTCTAACTACATCTTCATAAAGAGTTTGCCAACCTTCCCAAATTCCATGATTTGAGACTGAAGTGTTGTGCCAAACAGTCATCATCACACCTCCTACCTCTCTTACGGCCTCGGAAAGTTCAGCCACAAGAAGAAGGGACTGTTCACAATCAAGATTCAAGTATGATTTTAATGTTGAATCCATCACAGCAAAGGGATGAATCACAAGTTCAAGGGGGGTGTTATTTTCAATATCATATGCGGGGAAAGGACGACTCATACCCGCTCTGAACCCAGGTTGATCAGCGTATCCCATGGAGTAATCATGCTGGATTGAAGCATCTTGAAACGCGGTCCACATTGAAGATTGCCCCCTTAAAAAGTGCGTTCTTATCTCAGAGGTATTTCCCACAACATCAAACATCCTTTTTTCAGATAAAAAGGATTGACCTTGATGAGAAATTGCATCGTAGCTGGGATGCCAGTTTACGGTGACACGAGAAGATAATTTGTCAATTAACGGAATTAACACCGACTTCGATACGCCCAAGTCATGCGGTCTTTTATAATCGGCAAAATGCACGAAACACTTTGTCGTCAGATTTGACTTCTCGTGAAGGTTGAGAAAATAATCGTACGAGTCATACGGGTCTTGGGCCTGATTTAAAAGGACGTTCATTCTTTCACAAAGGCTCCCCCACCTTAACAACACAAAATCTCTCGTACCTGCAGCTATATTGTGAACGCGCGACCGTCCCAGATAGGCAAACGCAATATCGATGTCAATCGTAGGTTGATATTCATAATCTTGGGGGGTTCGTTTGGGTGTAATCCCCAACTCTTTTGCGAGGATCATCGCCAGGTTTTCAATGATGGGCGTACGCAACATCCCCTCTCTATAGGCGGAGCTAGAAACGCCCCGAAAGCGACCATGCGTGTCGCGCATCACTGTGTCTACTTCACCACCTGAAGGGAGTTCTTCCCATCGTGAACAACAAAAAAACGCCGCAGCCAATGGATCAAACATTAAATCAGTAACGCCTAAGACTTCACCTGGGAATTTAAAACCCTTCCACTCAACCCACATTACACCCGAAGAACGTGTTGTTATATCGTCGCAAAAGCTCAATGAATGGATGGGACATTGTAACGACTTGGTAGAAGCGTTAATTGTATAAAAATGTGTGCCCTCATTTTCATGGTCAACATTTTCGAGCCATTCAACTTCCAAACCCAGACATGTTCTAAATAAGATATCCGCGCCATATCTCATTCTCTCAGTAGGCGAGTTGTATGATATCGAAATCTTACTCATGACAACTTCTCAGTTAAGATCCTAAGAATATCATCAGCGGCCTCCCCGTCACCATACAGCGCATCTTCAACATCTATCGTTCGTCCAAATTGTGAGTCCGCACACTCACTAAGCTCCTTTGGTTCAAAGCATAAAACTGCATGACCTGCATCCACAAGCTCAACCCATTCTGTATTTCGGCGTATGACGACCGAGGGAGTTTCACAACTGTAAGCTTCCTTTTGAATTCCTCCTGAGTCTGTAATGACCAGGCTACTCGTCTTGATTAATCGAAGAAGTTCAATATATCCGACTGGATCAATGGCATGAATGTTTTTTTCCAAAAGAACGTGAGACCAAACTGAACCATACAATGCGATCAGAGATTTCTTTGTTCGGGGATGGACCGGAAAAGTAGCTTCAACATCATGTCGCATACACCAATCGCCGATAGCATCAATCCAAGATTCGAGACGAAAGCGGTCATCTACATTAGAGGGTCGATGCATTGTAAGGAGGACGGATTTCGATTTGAGTCCCTGCATATCTTTTGTAAAATACAATGCGTTGTCGTGCATAATATCTCCCGTTAGAAAAGCCCCAAATAGCCCTTCATTGTGAAGGTTTTCTATGGACGTAGTCGTGGGAGCAATTAAAATGGACGATAATTTATCGGTCGCAATCCGATTGACCTCCTCTGGCATTTCAAGATCAAATGACCGAAGACCTGCCTCGATATGAATAATCGGGATTCCTGACTGATCCGCAGCCTGAGCTCCTGCCAATGTTGAATCAGTGTCACCATAAACGATTACTGCATCTGGCGAACATTCATTTATTGCATTCGTGATTCCCAATTTCATTTCATTCATTCTAGCCTCTCTCTCGCTACTTTGTAAGCGAAGAATAAAGTCTGGTCTGGGCAGATTTAATTCCTCAAAGAAAATATCTGAAAGTTTGGTGTCGTAATGTTGACCCGTATGTATGATGGATTGGCTCCATCCCAAATCAATTTTTTTCGCAATAGCTCTAGTCAAAGCCGCTGCTTTAATAAACTGAGGTCTGGCCCCTAATATGGTAAGTAACAACGGCATTTTCAGATGAGTCCTTCGTCGGCAAAGCTAACATACTGTTTGCCTGCTACGATGATGTGATCCAATACTGGCAAATCTAAAAATTTTCCGGCTTCTCTCATATTGTTTGTGAGTGATTTATCACTGGAACTCGGCTTGGGATTACCTGATGGATGATTGTGGATTAAAACGATGGCAGCAGCTCTTAACGCAAGCGCTCTTCCAAAAATTATCTTTGGGTCTGCAACAGTCCCTGCCAAACCACCTGATGAAATTTTAATCTCTGCAAGGACATGGTTTGATCTGCGAAGAAGTAAAATCCAAAATTCTTCATGTGGAAGATCCGATAACCTATCTACAAACCTTAAAAAAACATCTCGAGAAGAAACAATTTGAATGGTGACAGGTCGTATACTCGCCGTTCTGCGACGACCAATCTCCATTGCAGCAGTAAGAATCGAGGCTCTTGCAGAACCTATACCTGAAATTGAAGCATACCCTTCAGGAAGTAATTTACCCAACTCATGCAAATTGTCACCCGCCAAACCAAGGAGGTCAATCGCAACATCGTGGGCTGTCTTACCGCTGGAGCCACTTCCTATTAAAATGGCCAATAATTCAGAGTCTTTTAAAGCACCTGCACCTTGTATTAGCATCCTATCCCTCGGTCTCAAATCATTCACCATAAAAAATTATCTCGAAAATTATTCAAAAAAAAAACCCCCCGACTTAATGTCGAGGGGTCAAATATCATAATAGTCTTGACTTAAGCTAGGCTCGATGCATGAACGGAGAGGCTAGATTTAAGGTTGGACGCTTTATTCTTGTGAATTACATTCGTTTTTGCAAGCTTGTCTAACATAGACGAAACCTTCGGCAACATAGCAGCTGCTTCCTTTGCGTCAGTTGACGCACGCAAGTTACGAATCGCGTTACGAGTTGTTTTGTGCTGGTAACGATTACGGTCGCGCTTCTTTTCGTCTGAACGAACACGCTTTAATGCTGACTTGTGATTTGCCATTTTTATTTTAAATTCAGGGGTGCAAATATAGTAAGGAATCCAACTCATCCAACAATAAAAAAGGAATTAACTGTCGCATTCCCATTTTAATGTCAAATCAAGCTCTAAAAAGACACCTTGTAGAGTCTCGCGACGATTGCGTTGAAGCAGAAAATCGCTCGGAACAAAGGTCGTGCTCCCTATAAAGTCCTCAGTAGTCGCTTCATCATCGTCATAGATAAATATTTCGACCTGGGTATTCACCTCTTCTCCAATAAAAAGCAAAGATTCAAAATCAATGGAAGCTGGCAAAGCTTGACTATAAGAAACCGCTGAGGTGAAATAGTCGAAACCATTAATGCGAACGATGGCATATAACTCAGGGAACCCTTCGTCTATATCATCTTCAAAATAATCTTCATCAAATACATTGACTTCAATAGATTCTACAATGATATAATCCTGTGCCGATTCATCACAACACCCTGTGAGAAAAAAGAAGAAGGTCAAAATAGCTGTAAAAAAGAACGTTTGTTTCATGATTGCAAGTAAGGGGAAAACAAAAAAAGAGCGCTATAAAAGCGCTCTTTTTATCCTAACAATCTACTTGTATTCATTCAAGAAGGGCTCATTCACTTCCCTTAATGATTAATAATACTTTATAAAAGTAGTTTAGATCATGTTTAATAAAAAATTATTATATGAGTATTTTTAAATTCAACGATACTATCGGTTAATTAGTCGATAATTTATGTAGTCACAGCGAACATTATGTACTTGACAACAACACGAATCTAACTTCGACAGAACAACATCCATCCAAATCCTCAGGACACTTAGGTGAAATATCCTGAGCGAAAACTGCTCAAGAAATACAAACTAAAAGTAGGCGCCAAGGGAAGCAATTGGCGAGTGACCTCCAGATATCATGATGGTTCTTCTAAAGGTCTATAACGTATTTTGCAACGTGAAAAAAATCCTTTTATCTCTTCTTATTTTGTCTGTCGTATTTACGAACAACAGCGACGCCCAAACAGCACTCGCTCTTCAAGGCACATGGCAATGTCTTGACTCTGTAGAAATAAAGGCTCCAGGAAGGCTGCCTGGTAGCCTTCACAATGCTTTGTTAAGCGAGGGGATTATTGCAGATCCATTTGTGGACACAAATGAAGATTCCATCCAATGGGTAAGCCAAATGGATTGGACCTTTACTTCCAATGCATTTGATGCTTCGGAGATAGACTTGAATGCAGGCTTTCTGGAAATAGAGCGGGTACTCACGTATTCTGTTTGGTCTCTCAATGGCGTGAACATTGGAACCACTGACAACGCTTTCCACATGTGGAAGTTCGATTTAAAATCCGCATTACAACCGACCGGAAACATTGTAAAAATAAATTTCGAGTCTCCACATAAACGCGCAAAAGCAATCATTTCAAACGTTTCGCATCCACTCCCTGGCGATGCCCTAAGAGCGGTTCATCGGTCCCCTCAATATGCTTTTGGCTGGGATTGGGCAATGTCTCTGGTTGACAACTCCGTCGGCGCAATGAACATCGAGCAATCCAGCACAAAACATCCGCTTCAAATCAATAAACTAGATGTCATCACAGACCGCATTGAGTCAGGCACCGCAACAGGCAGGGTCAGGTGGGAAATCGAAGGAGAGTCAGATGAAAAGCTGATGTTAAGGTGGGCATTAACAAATCCTGAAGGACAAGTGGTCGCAGCTGGGAAACCAAAACATGGAAACGGGTTGGTTGAAGTCCCTTTTGAAATAAAGAATGCCGATTTGTGGTGGACACACGATTTAGGAACACCTGCCATGCACACGCTGGAGGTTGTTGCTGTGGGTCAAGGAAAACTGATGGGGAGAGAAAAAATGAAGGTTGGACTGCGAACACTTCGACTTGACACATCTGAGGATGAAAGAGGAGCAAATTTTAAATGGATCTTAAACAACGTTCCCCTATTTTCGGGTGGAGCCAATGTTGTCCCTGCGGACCTCATTTTGAATCGCATTCGTCCCTCAGAAGAAGTCCGATTGGTAGAACATGCAGTAGCTGCAAATATGAATACGCTCAGGGTGTGGGGAGGAGGGAATTATGCTTCTGACACGTTTATGAAAGCGTGCGATGAATTGGGGGTGTTGGTTTGGCATGACTTCATGTTCGCTTGCGCCATGTATCCTGGCGATGATGAATTCATGAATTCTGTCACTGAAGAAGCTTCATACCAAACCCAAAGACTGCGACACCATCCTTCCTTGGCAATGTGGTGTGGCAACAATGAGGTGAGTGAAGGTTGGGCGAGATGGGGATGGAAGGATGGCCTTACAAGTGACGAAATCGCAGACATCCAATCCTCTTACGACAAGATCTTTGAGGAACTTTTACCTTCGATAGTTGCTGAATTTGATGACGCCCCCTACTGGTCATCCTCTCCATCTTTGGGTCGAGGGGATTCGGACTTTGTCAAGTGGGGAGATGCGCACGACTGGGGAATATGGCACGACGGATATTCTTTTGATTCACTTTGGACAAGGGTTCCCCGATTTATGAGCGAGTTCGGATTT
>Ga0307984_1000337_pt1 | contig 20812 bp, 14 predicted proteins | sample EllFjometageno78_FD_203169 | JGI IMG/M metagenome (GOLD analysis project Ga0307984, IMG submission 203169) | Marine microbial communities from Ellis Fjord, Antarctic Ocean - #78 | ecosystem: Environmental > Aquatic > Marine > Unclassified | place: Southern Ocean | collected 2014-10-09
GGTGCGTCGAAGTCCGCTGGGATTGAATTAATCTTACATATCTTGTTCTCTCCTTCGATTCTTGCGTTAGGGTTAATACCTTCAAAGCCCGTTAAGAAGGCATGTTCGGTATCACTCTTAGCACACCACTCCCGATATAAAGCTTTAGATTTAAATGGGGGGATTGGTTTTACCGCGATCTCTGTGGGATCACTTGCTGTTATTAAAGCAGCTTTCGATTTTAAGTTCTTAAGGTATTTAATTTTCATTTTTCATATCTGGTTTGTATTGATCCTTCGGCAGCTACGGGGATATCTGGAATCCACGTTGGGGGTTCCGACATAATTTTGATTACATTATGTAACACTTCCTCCGCTTCATCAGCGTCAGCTTCAACAACCACCTCATCGTGTACGTGCATAACAATTTTGTATCCCGCTTTCTCAACTCTCAGCAGCATATCGGAAAATATATCTCGTGCTAATGCTTGAGAAGCGTTCTCGGCTACTAACCCACCCCATAGTCTTATGGGAACATATTTACCGTGTCTAGGAACTTTCGCTGTATATTGAATATTACTAGGGTCTCCACCTGTTTGTAGTGTTCCGTAGTCCAGAATCCTCCCACTAGGGAGGTCAACTGTGAATCTAGAGTGTAGCCTTCTACCCTCTTCATCATATCCTCCGGTAACACTTACTGAACCTTTGATGTCCTCGCTATATTCATACCAAAGAGCTGTTATTTTCCTCATCTTGTGCCGATAAGTGTCCACTCTTTTTTGAGCTTCCTCTTCGCTAATTGAAGACATACTCGAAAATCGTTTAGCTCCCGCCCCATAACCACACCCCAACACCATTGTTTTTACGGCGTGACGTTTTTCGGGGTCTTCTTTTTTGAGGATACCTTTTTCTTCATCCCACATCCCAAATCTAATGGCGAACGCTTCATAGATATCGGCTGTGTTTTTAATCTCCTCCATCATTGCGCGATCTTTAGCTAACCAGCACAGTGTTCGGACTTCAATCTGAGAAAGGTCTACCACGATTAATTTTTTGTCGGGTTGGGGGCAAATCAAATGCCTCAAGTTGACACCAAACATTCCCTCTCGGGGTAAATTCTGAAGGTTTAAGTTCCCCCCAGACCCACTGAATCTCCCTGTGTGAGCGCCAAAATACATGCACCCCCCGTAGTATCTACCATCTGGCATGGTGGCATAATCAAAGCTTTCTAACTTCTTTTTAATCGAGTTAATCCTTCGCCAGCTCTTAACGGCTCCGATCCATTTGTGTTCGTTACTGTGCTCTTTAACCCATTTTTTAGAATCTTCGTCCGCTTCTGCAAGACTGTGTGGTGGGGTAAGACCTAGTAATAAACATTGATGATCGAAAGCGGCTTTGCTCAAAAGGGGTTTCTCATCTAACCACGGGATGTTCTGTTCCGCTTCAAATAAAGCTTTGTTGATTGTCTCTAACTGAGTCTTTAAAAGATCTGTGTCAATTGGGATACCCCGCTGAACTATTCTTCTATTTACTCGGCTGATGTCTCGCTCAAACTGGGGCCAATACTCTTTGAGGGACTCCCATAACTTGAGACATAACTCACTGTCTTTGAGAGCGTATTCACTAACTTCTTTCTGGAAATCGGGGGGCATATCCTCCCACCGCTTACCAGACATATTATCTCGTGTAGATTTATCTACCGTAATATTAAATAGTTTAGCCGTGGACCCTTTAAGTGATCTGGGTAACTTGCAATATGCGGCAAGATCGGCAGTGCAGTGCCACTCGGCTGGTTCACAGTTAGCCCACCAGTTGCGGGATACCCCATACAGGAACAAGGTTTCATCGAAGGAGGCATTGTGTGATAGGACAATATTACCGTCCAGCAAACTCCAATCAAAGTCTTTGGGGTGACCAACAAAATTTGTCCCCTCTGTCCCAACTACAGACACCATGTAAGCATCGAAGTTGGGGTGGCTGAAATACCCCAAAACTCCTAGAGTTCTTATGGAGCATTCCTTGTCATAATAAGTTTCGTAATCTATTGCGAAAGTATTCATAATATAAAGTTACCCCGACCCCCCTAAAATCGACTAAAAAGGGATCGGGGTATTTCTCGGGCTTTTATGCGGTTACCCAAAGGTGGATGATTAACCAGCGTAAGTAACAACGCCGCCGCATTACCCAATCTTTTTACTCAAGTAACAATTTAGTTTCCTTGTGGATGTCCTGCAAGTTCTGTTCAAGACCACCCAAGAGCAGTCTATTTGCGATGATTGCTCTTTCTGTGGTATTCCGAACTGATTCCAGATCAACAAGGCTTTTCTTCATTGCCCCGATTTCAACCTCAAACACTTCTTGTGGCGTAATATTAGTAGTCATATTAGTAGTCATATTACTGATTCATAAAGCCTTCCACAAATGACACGACTTCCTCACTTGTCTCACTTTGCGTGATTGTCAGAGAGGGAGCGAACCATGAATATTTACCCCTAGTGATGGCAGAAGAAGTAAGATTCCACAGTCTAGTGTGAATCGGAGTATTCTTGTTGAAGACAGCAAACGTAGCCAACCTTTTAAAGGTCTGCCTATAGGCATCCTTCGCTACGTTGATCCGACCCATAGCGTAGTTCTTCTTCCCGAGAGGGAGGGGGAAAACCTCAACGTCATCATTACCCTCAAACAGGAAAGTAATCTCAGCGAATTCAATGAGGTTATACTCACTATCCAAAGCTAGTTGATTCTTTTCTGCTTCAGATCCCGCAATGCGTGGAACATCATCAGAGTCATAAGGGATATCCTCACGCCATTGTTTTGTTGCAATCAAAGGGATAACCTTGATTGGAGTTTCTGGTTGAGCCAATACAACGGATTTGTCTAGGACGAGTGACCCATAAGGAGCGGGTTCACCATCGCGACAAGTAATGTCGCTGGTTTTTTGCACCACGTTGATGCGGGGGATATCAATGTCTGATGCGTCAATAGTATCTGGCAGTGCTCCTGTAGACAATGCGTTGACAGGCTCAGGTGCTAATTCATCTTTTTTTCTCATTTTTTTTCTAGTTTATGGTTTCTTTTTTTTGTTTTCCCTCACGACAAAGTATGTCTTGAGGATGATTCTTCGATGATCGAATGGGACTGGCAGGTCGTAATAAAGGACTCTGCTTTGGTTTTCTTCTGACCTTTTTCCGCTGTTTCCCCAATGCTTTTGGCAATTTTGGCGAGGGGGATGGAAACTTGTTCTAAGACTTTATCACTGTCCATCCCAAAATCCTTTGCAATTTGCATAAAGATTTTTTGATTAGTTATGTTCCGCCTCCCCGACATCTTTTTAAGGCGGAGGTTAGGGAACTCAAGACCGTCTTGAGCGAGCTTAATACATCTCTTTTTGAAACCGTCTGCCCAATAGGTAACGATTTTTTGTATTGCCCACAACTGTTCTAAAACTTCGGGGTCTTCAGTCGAGTCTAAGTCAACGTCAGGTAGTTGGGGATTTATCTTCTTAGCGACTTCCACCACCAGCCCACCTAGTGCGGGACAAATATCCTCAAACTTACAGAAGCGGCAGTTCACTGTAGGAGTCAATTCTCCTAGACTAGGAGTCCCCCCTTCCCATTTAGGTCGAACTCGTTCCGCTTCTAGAATCACCGAGGAGAGGTCGTCGATAAGATCTTCAAGTTCGCTCCTCTTAAAAGTGTCGGATAAAATTTCATTCCGTTGTGGGATGAAGAATACAAATGTAATTTCTTCCAACTCAGGGAATCTTTGGAAGCACCCTACCGTATAAGCACGAGCTTGGTAGTTATCTCGGGGGGTCTCAATAACACTGATCCCCGTCTTGTAGTCTATTAACACCCCTTCCTTTTTCCCGTATATTGAGAGGTGGTCACAAGTTCCAAAAGTTGACGTTCCTTTTAGTTCTATGTCTAGGAGGATTTCTGAGTGTGTTTCAGTTAGTTCTCTGTCTTCGTAGTTCTTTAAATATTCAGTCTGGTCAGCAATGATCTCCTCGTAGATTGAAATCTCCTGCTCACTCTGAAGATTAGATGGGTCTAAAATTTCAAGGGCTTCGTGAATACGAGTTCCCATCTCGGCGGCAGGATTGGTTCCTTCGCGACCGTTATACCCTGCACATCCGGCGCAGTATTTTAGGGAAGAGGGTGAGAACTCGGCGTGTCCTCTATCAGCGTGGTCTGGCGTTTTCATCAGACGGACTCTGTGGTAGCCCCGAAATTTGGTCAATAAGTTTTTTCAATTTTTTTGTATCCCCCTGTAATAAAGGGCGACAAGGAACGCATCAACCATCCCATCGTGGGCTTTGCGGCATCTCTTGTTCTTTAACCAGCACTCTATAGGGGCTAGATGTTCCGCTTTAGCGAGCGCAACTTGCTTAGTCATCCCTTTAGGTCTAAAGCCGAGCATGGTCTTTTGCCATTTGTGAACCGAAATCCTTTGCACATCGTAGTCGTTGGTTTCTGCCATCCCCACAATTTTCCCAAAAGAAAGGGCCATAGATCTTACTGCTTGAGAACTCTTGGCATGGGCTAGGGGTTCTTCAATAGCAATTGTGAAAGGAGTGTTGAGGGCGGTAACCCATTCTTTAACGGCGCGAGTATCTACCTCTCGTTTTTTAGCCACCCACTTTGTCGGCATCGCAATCTTGTCTATGATAGAGCCATCAAACTTAGACACAGCACAGAGACCCCCATCTAGTCCATTATCAATCCCGATTATCAAAACAAATTTAAAGTAATTATTAGCCCGTTCCCTTCCGCAGGAGCGAAAACAAATACGTTTTTTGGTAGGGCTTGTAAAAAGAAAACTTCTTTGGCGTTCGAGGGGTTGACTCTATAGAATGGTCCCGCTAATTCCTTTGTAATAAAGTAAAAGTCATTCTTCGGATAATCCTCTCTTCTGATGATTACCTTGGGGTTGTTAATAAGCTCTTTATTTCTGAATAGGGTCATTACTTTTCTATGATACTAGTGTCTAAAAAACAGGGCGCATTCGGTCCTAAGTCCGTAGCAATAAGTTTAGTCAGGGCAAACTTGGCGTAAGCTTCGGTTAGCCCATGCTCTTCCTGCAGTAAAGTTCTTGCAATAGAACTACTATAACAAGCTATTGGAGGTCCAGTCGCTAATTCAACAATTCCAACTAGTGCCTCTTCAAGCTGTTCAAAAAATATTACTACTGAAAAATCAGTCTCTATGTCGCCCCCTCCCGTGCGGACCCGACGGCGTTTCTCCGAAGAGAAAGACCTTTTATGGTAAGGGTCTTTTTTAGGGTCGTAGTCCCAAGAGAAGTTTTCAAAATTATTTTTCATTGGATTCAATATCTATTACAGATCCCTCCCCCCTATCCGTTTTCCTATTATTTAGAATGGATATGTCAATCTGCATCTTACTTGAAGCTCCCCCACCCGTCTTAGAATTAAGACCTAAGTTCCTTCGGATAAGCTGATCCAATTCAGAAAGTTCGCGGACATTCTTCGGGCCTTTTAAGTTATTCATGTTGTCCCGCAGAAGTTTAATTCCGGCTGCGGCAATGTAGTGTTGATACTTTTGAGCAGGACTACTTTGGCTTTCTGCAATCTCCATCATTGTTTCATCTTCTTCCAAGCGAGCATCATGCTTTGCTCTGAGAACCGCTTCGTCTGTCATGTTCTCTAAATTCTGCTCGATCTTATCAGCTAAATAATCGACAGGTTTTTCCTCTTTGTCGATATCTTCTGTCTTAATCGCCATAGCTAACCCGTTTTTTCTGGCTGGTATTCCTTTCTTTTTAAACCATCTTCGCACCGTCCCCACATGGACCCCCAACTCTTTGGCGATAGAACTTGTTTTCCAATCTAAATTGTATAGGTGGAAGGCGCGGTCTTTAATTTCTTGTTTGGAATTGATACCCATTTTTTTCTGTTCTATTGTTTTTAACAATTATGTCTTCAAAAGAACAAAGGAGCAAGCAGTTACTCGAACCAAGAATCGACCCTAAAACAAAAAAGATGGACGTAGGTGGGTTTAAAATCCCCCCAACTAGTTTACTCACAGCCCTTTTGTATGGGTTTGCCAACCATGAAGTAGTGACTGCGAGAGAATATTATTTCTGGCGGGTGTGCGATGAGCTTTGGAATAATGACGAGCTTCCAGAAAAGTTAATGGTCCGCCACCCTTGGGCAAGCCTCATGATCCGTGCGGCATTAGAGAATAAATATTTGGCTGTGGGTGGGTCAGCTTCATCAGGAAAGAGTCACACTATGGCAGCTTGGGGGATAGTGAATTGGTTATCGAAGCCTCAAGACACGCTAATTCTTATGACTTCAACCACGCTTCGTGAAGCCCGTAAGCGTATCTGGGGGAGTGTAATGTCTCTCCTGTCCGTGATTGACGATGCACCAATCAAGATTCGGGATTCAATCGGAAATGCTTCCTACGTTAATGAGAAAGGAATTTTAATTGAGCGAGCAGGACTTTCTCTGATCTCGGCAGAGAAGAGCAAGACTAAAGAAGCGGTAGGTAAGTTTATCGGGATCAAACAGAAGCGAGTGATCCTCATTGGTGATGAGCTGTCAGAATTGTCGGAAGCAATTTTGAATGCCGGACTAACTAACTTGTCGAAGAACCCGTCATTTCAAATGATTGGGATGAGTAACCCCAACTCCAGATTCGATGCCTTTGGGATATGGGCTACGCCAAAAAGCGGGTGGGATAGTGTAGACACGAACACAGAGGATGCTTGGGAGACAAAATGGAATGGGAAATATATTCGCTTAGACGGTGAGAAATCCCCAAACATTGTAGCGGGAGAAGTTATCTATCCTTGGCTCCCAACCCAAGAAAAACTTGACGAGGACAAGGCACTGTTGGGTGTTGAGAGTAGGGGCTATATGCGAATGGTAAGAGCTGTGTTTTTTGATAGTGATGAGACCACAGGAATTTACACGGAGAACGAATTAACATCTTCTGGTTCTTTGAATAGAGTAAACTGGCAAGGGAATCCGGTAAATTTGGCTGGGCTAGACCCTAGCTTTACCAATGGCGGGGATCGGACAGTTCTTTTCTTAGCGCAATGTGGCTACGATATCTCAGGTCAGTACGTGATTGAGTTTGGAAAATCCATCCACTTGAATGACGACGCGACAAACAAGGCGATTCCTCGCACATACCAAATTGTTGAACAGGTAAAAAAAGAATGTATTAAGAACAACGTGCCGCCCGAGAATCTCAGCGTTGATGCCACGGGAGCGGGTGCTCCATTCTGTGATGTTCTGGCTGGGGAGTGGTCGAACAAATTTATGAGAATTTCTTTTGGCGGGAGGGCTAGTGATAAACGAGTTAGCGCAAACAGCTCTAAAATCGGGACGGAGTTATACGTAAATCGTGTATCGGAGTTGTGGTTTGTGGGGAAAGAATTGATGCGGACCAAACAAATCTTTGGGATTGACCCCGAACTCGCACAAGAAATGACCGCTAGAAACTACGACATAGTTAAAGGGGGGAGCCTACGAATGAAAATAGAATCGAAGCCAGAGTTTAAAGCTCGCTTCGGTAGAAGCCCCGATCTTGCCGATGCTGCATTTCTGGCGTTGGATTGTGCTAGGCAACGGCTTGGTTTAGTGGCGGTTGACCCCCCCGATACAGAAAATCCAGCCATGCCTTACCGGAGGACGACCATAAAAAATCTGACTAGTGCTTTACAAAACGCAGAGACCACCCTCATCGATTGACTTTTCCTTAAAAATACCTTAAATTTAAATTATGTCGAAATTCCTACAAGGCCTTTTAAAAGGCGGCAAAAGATTACTTGCCGCTTTTGATAAACAAAATCCCAAGAAGAAAAAGGATAAGAAGATTGGCGATGCGGGGGAGCAGGGCGAGCAGGGCGAGCAGGGCGAGCGGGACGAATTGGGGTTGTCGAACCGGATCGCCCTGAGAAAGAATATAACGGAAGCTTTTGACTCGGAAGATCCTGACACTAGAGAAGAACGATTGTCTTCTATTAGGGACCAAGGGACCGATCCTGATGGCAAATATGCTATTGACCCAGCAGCAATGGATCGGGAGATCCTCGAAGAGAGAAAAAAGTTTGTTGGTGGTCGAGTAAAAACAATGGAAGCTAGGAGAGATTCCCAAGAATTGGAAAAGAAAGAAGATTATGATGCCTTCTTTGCTCGGGCTAATAGCCCTAACAGGACACTGTCGTCGGGGTTTGGGCAGCGTAGTAACGTCTACCAAAGGAAAGGGAAATTGAGACTAGCTAAACGATTACGCAAAGATGGGTTTGGTAGAGCAGCAGAAGCCGTCGCGTTGGACTATGCTCGTTCTCCAGAAGCGTCGGCTCCGTCTATTATGACCCCTGCTTTGCGGCTTAAAATGCAACGGGATTCAGATAGAGCTAGTCGAATAAGGGATGTGAATCTTGACTTACAGGAACAATTGTTAAAGAAAACAAACTTAGAAAACCGTAAGCGTACTCGTAGCTACTACTCATAATGCCTGATTCTCTTTTTAATTTTGAAAGGGACATTGCTCCCGAAAGGAACAACTATGGCTTTTCTGGAACTGGAACTGAATCCGCCTTCGCTAATGCGAAAGCTGATCAGCAGATCCTGCCACAGCTTGACTTGATGGTTAAGTTGAATGGGCATCTACAGAGGGAAAAAGCCGCCGATCTCGCCTACGAGACGAGCGTGTTTGAATTCAAACAAAGAAAAAAATCTTTCCGTGACGAGAGAGATGCTGACCTAAGAGCCGATGAGCTATTGGGGCAAATCCAAAGCACTGTGGAAGACGAAAATCTTAGTCCCTTTGAGAGGCAAGAAAAAATAAGTCTTCTCCAACTCCAAAATTCTGAAACATTTGCGAACAGTAGGGTTGCTCAACAATCTTTACTTGCAGCAAACAAATTCCTCGGGTCTCAGATGCAACAGCGGAATGAGAAACTATCTAGGAAGATGCGGAGAAAAGCCGAGAAGAGGGTGGCTGACGATACGACAGGGTTCGATGTTAATACTGTTTACCGATATGACCATAAAGATCAGGTTGAATCTCTCAGAGAATCTTACCTCAACAAAAATTCTGCTGGGGGTGAAAAAATCACAGCAAGGGAAGCAGCTAATCTCAGGAATGCTGGTTTTGCCGTGACTAAAAACGTCGAGCTAAAAAAGGATAAAGATTACAAAGAACAGCAAGCTGTTGATGACGAGGTCTTTAATAACAAGAACCGTATTGATGAATATACTATTGATCAAGTTGACGAAACTATTCGTGAAGTAGCGGCTGCTAGAAAACTAAAGGAGGCAACTGATGGGACCGATCAAGAATTCTTCGGGGAATTTACAGGTTTGGGAATGCCGGACGGAACCGTTCTTAAAGGAACGAACGCATCAGCGCTACAAACGGAGTTGAAAACACTTCGTAGTCGTATCCGTTCTGGCCTTGTTGAAAGAGGAAGAAAGCGTAATAAATTTCTAGAAAAATCACCTATCGGTAGGCGTAAGCCTACTACTACTCCTCCTCCTAATAAGGAAGAAGAAACCAAATCCGTGACCGTGGATGCCTTTGACTAAAAAATAACACACTGCTTCTGCTATGTCGGACCCAAGCAAACCAAACACAACAACACCGTTTAGCCCCACGCCATATAGCGTGTGGGCTACAGAAAACCCTTTTGAAAACGAACTGGAGGGTAGAACTAAACACCTAGATAACCTGCGCCTTGAGACTATTCGGGCGGGTAAGTATAATGAAGATTTTGAAACAGATCTTCAAGAAAGGTTTGAGACTTCTTTAATTGAGAAGGGGCTATTGACGCAATCAAATCAGCAACAAGTTCAAGAAGCTATCCTAGAATTTTCCAATGTTCTCCCATCTAATCAAAAAGATGTCCTGTTTGTTAAGGACAATATGGGTGTTGGATCTGCTGAGATGGATTTCGAGGAGGGGGAACAAGAGAAGATTTTGCGCTACGCAAAAGCTTTAGAAACGGGGCAAGAGCTACCGGAAGATATAGACGTTAATGAAGTGCATGAGATAGCACGGCAAAAAAGACAGAACTATGTGACGGAGCTATATGAAAATGGGACGTTGTCGGCTGGGGTTTACTACAACAAGAGCGGTAGGCGTGTTTTTCTCGGGGGGAAGATGGATGATAACTCATCTGAGGCGGAAATCTTACAACAAATGGGGCCATTTGGTGTGGTTCCCAGAGATGTCTTTTCGTTTAGGGATCAACGAGAAGTTCAAAAGGATAAGAACGACTTGATGTTATACGAAGTCGATCAACGGGAACGAGCGCAGGACAAAGTCGAAGCTTTTTTAGATCCACAAGATCCTCTCAAAGACGAAAAAACTGTGGCTCGATTCGATGCATTGGCTACGTCTTTAGGGAAAGCGAAGTCTTGGGGTTGGATGGACAAGGGGGTCGATTCTACTGGGGAAGTATTCGTTTCAATTGCCTCAAACATTAGGGAGAGTTGGAACTGGGCTACAGGTGACGACGAAGAAAAGAAATTCTCTGAAGACTACCAAAGGTTTGAGGGACTACGAGAAGAGTATGAAGATGATTACGATCAAACTCATCGTGATCTTATTGCAGATCTTGCGGAGAAGACCGGACTTAGTGGGCAGATTCTAGAAGATGTTGTTGACGACATGGTCGTAGAGATAGCTGGGAATGGATCTGACACTCAGGAGCCGACGCTCAATTATGCCGAAGATGATGACGAACTAACGGAAAATGTTGTCCGCCGGAAGTATCGGGGTAATTTTATTCAACCAGCTTTAGCATTAACACCAGAGAAGTTTAGGAAAACTTTATCGCAAGCTGGTTTTACTGCGGAAGAAATCAAAATGGAGGATGGGAAGAGACTAGCCAGCAATGAACTTTTAGCAGCTAGTCGCAGTGACCTTTTTAGAGCGGACAATGATTACGTAAATGCGTTTCAATTAGCAGAGATTTCGGGCGCACAAGCGGGGCTAACTCAAGCAGAGATAGTTGAGAAATTTGTAGCAGACGAAGACCCCAACTTGGGTTTGGAGGGGGTTGGCCTGAGTGTCGTCCAAGGTTTTTCGACTTTGTATTACGGGGCGGGTGCGTTGTTCGGGGCAGAGTATGGGACAGAGGGACTACTTGAGAACGCTAAAGATCAAGCTCACCTAAATCAGATGAGAACGATCTTCGGTCAAGATGCGGGGGTGATGCAAACGGGAGCAGAGCAAATAGCTCCTATGGCTGTGGATGCTGTTATTGGTTTCGGTGCAGCACTACTTTCCGCTCCGACACTGGGAACAAGTGTTGCTGCTGCTGGGGGATACTTCGCTGTAAAGCAGGGGGCGACGGCTATGGCTAGAGCCGCGCTTAAAAATACTTTTAATACTGCTCTAAAACAGCAACTCAGAAATGATGCTACGGGGCGACTCATTAAAGAAAGCACGGGAGCTGCTGTCCGAAGATTGCAAACAGCAGGGACATTAAAAGGTTTGTCCAACCAGCAAATGATTTCAGTAGTTAAAAACTACAATGGTAAGGTAGCCAAAAGTTTGTCCCTCAACGCCTCTCAGTTTGCTCCTGCTGCTTTGCGCTCAGGGAGTATGACTTATGGGGCGGTCCATAGGACTGTCTACGACGACTACACTCAGAGGTATACAGTTAATGGGGAGTGGGTGGATGGGTGGAGCGAACAAAGAGTAAAGGAAGTCGCGCACAAAGCTGGGTTTGAATCCATGATCGCCGCCGGAACAACCACGGGGCTTATAACTGCCATCGCAGGGAAACTAGGAGGCGGAAAATATGGTGGTCTTGAGAGTGCGGTTCTTCAAGGAGTAAGTTTCCGAGCACTTAAGAAAAGCACGGACCGGATGGTGGCGCGTGTCTCCTCAGATAAAGCATTTCTGGAATACATGGAGAAGGCTGTTTCTAGCACGTTGAAGGAGGCTGGGTTAGGATTAGGGGGTCGTGTAATTAGGGGGGGTGTGGGTGAAGCAGCAGAAGAATTCATCGATGAGTTCGCGAACACAATTATCCAAGACGCTTGGACGCAGAAAGAAACATCTTTTGCGGATGCACTTAGTTCCGCTTTGATGGGTGCTGCAGTGGGAGGCTTTATGGGTGCTGCATCCCCCGCCATTGGTGGGGGCTTAAAAGAATTAGCACCGACAAGATCGATGGATTCCGACAAGATGGTGGAGATCGATCAAAAGGTTGACGCTGAGTTCAGAAGATTGCTGGGGGCTAATGACAAATTAAAGGCGTTTGAAAATCTAGAAAAAACAGCTCCTCAAAGTAATGCAGAGTTTATAAAACGAGTTAAGGCTGAATACACTAAAGAGGAAGCTGCTGCAGAGGAAGCTGCTGCAGAGGAAGCTGCTAAAGAACCCGAAAATGAAAAAGAGGTTACAAAAGAAGATGTCACAGAAGAAGCGAAGCAATTAGAACAGGACGTTGAAGATAATGCCACACCAGAAACTCAACAGAAAGTAATCAACGAAGCTGAGTCTGAGAAGAAAACCAAGAACCAAGCTTCCCCTATCGTATCGACTAGCGATGCGATTACTGGAGTTACAGAAACTGATACTAATCCGGCTGCTGCCAATGCAGATGTTACTTCTAATACCCCATCCGCTAACCCCCCATTGACCCCCCAACAGAAATACGAAAATTCTATTAAGGATATTCAAGCTAGGGAAAAGAAATACAACACACAAATCGCTGCTCTTGGAGAGCTTCCGGCAGATCTCCAACCTGCTAGGTTGGCTGAGATAAAGGCTCAAGTAAGAGATGGGAGAATGGTCACCTCAGTTGAAGCGGGTCTCCTTATTACGAAAGCAAATCGGCAGCGGGAAAAAGCCATAGCTGATGAAGCTAAACCAGCTAAAGTCACTAAGAAAGATTTAGATAAGCTAGAAGCAATTATTGATCAGGGTTTTCCGGTAGCTGATATTAGCACTAACTTGGAGCAACTGGGTCTCACTCTCGGAAGAACAGATGAGAAATATTTAAGGGCGGTAGAAAAAGTAATCAAAGAAAAGATTGCAGAGAGATACCCCACAATAAACCCAAAACTAAAAAATGGGGGTGTAAGACTACCCAATACTTTGGTTCCTTCGGGGACTGTTATTATTGATAGGGACGGGAACGGTGTGTTTAACAACGACCCCGCAGGGATGGTAACCTTGTTGCGGAACAACGTAGCTATTCCTCTAACGGAAGATCAAGCAACCAATCCCAATCTAAACAAATCCTTTGTCGTGGAAAAACAGGGGGACAACTACTTTGTTTCCGACATAATGGTTCCTGTTAAGGGGGGCTTGATTTCGGCTAAGACTCCAATAACAAAGATCGGGGTTCACGAATCAGATTACGGTCCCGTCAAGGATAAGATCCGAAGGGTTACCACTCTAAGGAACACGGTTGATTTAGACGCTGTCAAAGATGTAAAGGTAGAAAGTCCGTTCCGACTCGGCTCCGGCAAGAAGCCTTCACAAATAAGTTTCGTTGAGTTACTCAAAGAAGCTAGGAATTTACCCGCTCTTAAGAAGATTCTAACACAAGATTCTGTTCCTAATCTGAGCAAAGATTATTTAGATACTGCGGCTTTAACAATGAGCTTAGATCTGCAGGAGCAGATTTATAAATATGCCCAGCAGGAAGCGGGAGGTAACTTAAATCTGGATTTAAAAGCGTCAGCCATAAAGAACGCTAAGTTCTTTGGCGAGGTTGAAGCAGCTAGGAAATCAAAAGCTATTCGTGATGTAGCCTCTTTGCTTGAACCTGATTCTGACATAACCAAGAGACCAGACTTATACGACGTAGAGAAGCAAAGTGAAAATAGTTTCATCCCACCTAAAGTCGCGACCATCAAACCCATTGCGGAACCAAAAATACAGGAATATATTTCTTCAAAGATTGATGATGTAGCAACAGCTATTAACTTAGATGAACGTCTCCGAAGAGATGTAAAAGATCTTCTCAACAACGAGTATCACGGTGGTAAGAAAGTAACTAACAACTACTCCGCCGAGCAAGTAGCGATAGAGTTTGTCCATTTCTTAGCTTCAAATAGTGGGTCGAACAGACCTGCAGCGGTTCTAGAATCCAAACTTAGTAGTCGTTCTCTGAGTGTTATTAACCCCGAATACAAATTGGGGCAGGACATGAAAGACGCTCTCACTTTGTTGGGGGTAACTAGTCCAACCCTTCATGGATCTTTGGATGTAGATACTGAATTCTATTCGTTGATTGAGACACAGCTAAAAGGGTTAGTCGGGAAAGATGCGATGCTTTCGTATGCTGATGTAAAAACTTTTTACACTCAAGTTAGAAACCAAGCGGCTGTTCACAAGAAGAGAGCTATTAACGATGGGCGTAGTCGGGGGAAAACCCGACGCAAAAACTTAGCGGAGATAGAGCAGTTGGGTCTGATAGATGATGACCCACAATCTGTAATTGATGCTCTTGAAGAGGTCGCTGAGTCAGGGCAAAAACCCTACAGCCTTTTAGCGAAAACCCTACTCAAGAACAAAGAGCTTATTCGTTCGGTCAGATTTTTCATAGATAGTAACCCAGCATCTTTTGCAGGGGCGTATTACATGGATGGCTTGGGGCAGAGGACGGTAGTAATTAACGTGGATAGGGGGACCAACGTAGTGGATACTTTAATTCACGAGTATCTTCATGCGTTTACTAATGACATCTTCCGCACACCACCGGAACATAGAACGGCAGCTCAGAATGAAGCCGTTACGAACCTAGAAGAGCTACTCCGTATCGCTCAACCATTTGCGCGTAAGTCTGGTAAAGGTAATCTTGTGTGGGGTACGGCAAACATCGACGAGTTCTTGACTCACATACTAACTGATACTGAGTTTCAGAAGTTTCTTAACGGTGTAATCCCCTCGAAGGGAGGCGCAAACCTCTTACAAAGAATTATTAGGGAAGTGGCTAAGTTGCTAGGCGTAAGAACTTCGGAACTAAAGTCAGCTATTCAAGCCGCGCTTGACCTAACTAAAAGTGCAAACAGACCTCAGCCCGAAACCAAAGCATCGTTCGCGAGTCAGGCTGCAGGAAGCATTCACAAGTCTCAAGCTCAACTCCACCAGATGTCAAAAGACATGGACATGGGAAATGATGCGGCTGTAAATGAAAAGCTAGAAGAGAGATCTAAGGAGATCGTTGAGTTCGCTGCGGCTTATGTCCCAAGTGAGCTTAATGTAGTCGTGGATGAAGCAAGCCCTGAGATAGCAACCGTCGATAATAATACGGGTGCGCTTATTCTCAATCCAAAACGAGCAGCTCTGTATCTAGCCAACCAAGGGGTAGAGGGGCTGGATGCTCAGAGGAGGAAACACGCCCTCGGAATTATTTTAAATAAGGCAGTAGGTCAGGCGGCAGCAGACACGATGATAACGGATGATCAGTATGTTGCCATAACTGAGTCGATGACTGAGTCAGAGATAGATGCCGAGATAAGAGAGGCATACCCACTTGATGAGCAGGAGGCTGCGTTCGAAAGATTAAGAAGTGCTGACGCAAAGGTGTCTGCCACTGAGAGGTTTGACTTAGCTAAGAAAGCAATTGCTAGACACACTGATTTAGCCACTACCGGAAGGACAACTAATCAGCAGATCGCTTTCTTGCAGTCCAACCCTTCATTGATCCCAACCTTCATCACTTACATGAAGGCGTTCCTCAGTAAACTTACTTATCACAGGACACTGAAAGATGTTTCTCCTGAGATGAGGAAAGCTGTTAACAATACAGTGAGAGAAATCAGGGGGTTAGCACTTAACTACAAGCCAGCTCCTAGCATTATGAACCATAATCCTCGCGACCCATACGCAGTCGTGGAGAAACTTATGGGGCAAGCCATCGATGTTAATATGCTAGAGCCTACTACTAAGACAGATAGTGCTAGTCTACGAAATCGTTTAATAGATCAGAAAGATTCCGAATCTGTTGTTTTGAGAAAACCAGATACACAACCGGATACTGAATCTCAATTTGGCCAAGACTCTAAACTCCCTACATTCGCAACCGAAGTTGAGATGCAGGAAAAAGATATCGGAAACTGGTTGGAGATTCTTGATGTCCCCCTCTTAGAATTTAGTGAAGACTATGAGTTTTCAAAGATGGGTAGGGTAAAGCGGACTCTATACAAAACTTTTCTCCGTGCCGCAGACAAGCGTGTTGTTAACTTCTACGACCAAAACAAAGCTTTTGTTCGCGAGACAAAAGGGCTTGTTGATGAACTCCAAAAGAAGCACAACAGAATTTTAAAGGCGGAAGATGCGCGACTAAGTTCTATCACAGGCACTGCGACCGGAAACATTCCGGCTCAACTTATTGCTAGAGCTTCGGGAACTACCGAAGGATCACAACTAACTACGGCGCAAGAAGATCTGGTTCAAGAGGGGTATCTAAAAGATCTAGCAAACGCGAATAAGCTACCCACGGTTGATGAAAAGAATGCCGCTATTGATCTAGCCGAAGCTGGTAAAAAGCAAAAGACATTAGACCTCCGAGAGGCGAATCGTAAAAAGCAGTTTGCCGAGCGGGATGCAGCGATGCATGATCTGTTATCTCTATCTCCCGACATGTATAATTTGGTCATCGAGATGAGGCAGATCCAAGATCAGCTTTCAAAGAAAGCGATAGAAATCTTTGGACCTTCCATGAATCCCGAAGATTTGAATATGGCTTTTGATTTTAACAGGGGTCTGTATTTAACAAGGTCATATCGTATGTTTGAAGACCGTAACTTCTCGAAGCGAGTTAAAGAGTCTGATCAATACGCCGAGGTTCGTGAACGAGCAGTCGCTTACTTCATGAAACAACTGCAAAGCCAAGCGGTCGATAAGCTTGTGCTGGGGGGAACCGTAACCAAGGGTCAAGCTCAGCTCAAAGTAAGAGAAGAAGCTGTTGGGAAAGACTCTAAAATGCAATCGGACGCAACGGCGATGATGAATAATTTCATTGACGGGTATTCTCGGGCAGAATCTAGGAAGAAGATCCTAAGTTCCCAGCGACAAATGGGGGAACAAAATTTAGTTCTACAGGATGTAGGGTTCCCGAAAGGGGGTCCACTTGAAAAGATTGTTGAAAAGATAAATAACAAGAAGGAAATTCCAGAACCAATAAAAGAATTGCTTGGTGAGTTTGGTGAAGACACTGGCATTTATAATCTCAGCTACTCGTTGAACCACACAGCGAGCATGATTTCTAATCAGGCGTTCTTTAATAAACTAAAAGAACTGGGAACTAATAGTGACAACCCGTGGATGGTTACCAGAAAAGAATACCTAGATAATCCAGCAAAGTATCCAGACTGGGATACGGTCCTAGTCGAAGGGAGTGGTGATCTTAATCCGCTTAAGGGTATGTATGTCCCCATACAAGTAATCTCTAATTTAAAATCTTTGTTCGGGGGTAAGGAACCCGATATAACTGATCCACTTAATGAGATGGCAGAGCTGCAGGGGATGCTGATGCGAGCGACTAAAAAATCTGTAGGACTTTCTCTTGCTTATAAGGTTCTGGGATCTCCTTCTTTCTACATCAGAAACGTCATCGGCAATATGTTGTTCTTTGGCCCAATGCAGGGCTACCCATCACACAGAGTGATAAGAGATTTCGGTAGAGATGCTACGGGTATGTTTACTAAGAATCCTGACTCAGTCTTCTACCAGTTGGGTGGGTCTGAATTAAGTTTTAAACTCCGAGAACTTAGATCAAGGAATGTTTATGGAGACGAGCTTGAAGTATCTCAGATACAAGAGCTTCTCTCAGGAAAAATAAGCTACGATAGTTTAGCAAATGATCTAGACAAAGTAGCTGCTGCTTCTGGTTTCCTTAAAAAAATTAAGAATAAGAGCGGAGCTGTTAAGATCCCTGATGAACACATCGAGATACTAGCGAAGGTGGGAGTCAAAATAACCGAGACGGGTATGATGCCAGTGAAAGCTCTGCTTGTGGCTAACAAATTTCTTTTGGAGAAAGGGGGCGCTCTAGCCTCCGCTTGCGACGGGTTCTTCAAGATTGGTCTCTATGATTTTGAGATGAAGACTTTGATCGAAGCCGCTCAACACGATATAGAAAACGGAAAACCATATGGGAAGTATGGGAAACTGCTAGATAATAACGGCGAGCCGAATAACACCATGAAAGATATGGCTGCGGAGATCGTGAAGGACACAGCACAATCCTACAGTAGAGCCTTACCAGTTATTAAATCATTCACATCCAGTAATCTCTCCATTGCTATCGCTCCTTACGTTCGATTCGCGGCTGATGTGCCTAGAGTTTTTGCGAACGGACTAGCTAGGGGGGTTAAGGAAAGAGGGAGCGACAACCCAGTCATCAAAGCTAGGGGTAGAAAGCGTTTGCTGGGAGCCACAAGGACTACGGCTGCGTCTGTTGCCATGACTAAAGGAAGCCAGATGCTCCTTTGGGGTATCGACGACGAAGACGAGGACAAAGCATTCCGTGCAATGGTTCCCAAGTGGATGAAAAATGCAGGGATTCTTGTATTCAAAGACTCTGATGGGGACACATGGTCAGCCGATATAACTTACCTAAACCCATTCGCCATCATTCAAGATCCTGCTGTCAGGGCTATCGAGTCGTTGGTCAGAGGAGAGGGAATCAAGGAAGCCACGACGAAATTTATAGGTCAGGTTTTGAAACCCTACGCCAGTGAACAAATACTTACAGGGGCTTTCCTCGATGTTTTTCAAAACGAAAACCAGTATGGTAGCCCAATAGTTCTGGACGGAGATGACGATAAGTTTGCTAGAAGGAGGGATTATATATTTGAGAAAGCCTTCTCACCTAGATCACTAATGTCGGCTGATGCGGCTTATGATTCCTTCCTCTCCAAGGAAAGCACCGCCTCGTTCTTCGACTCGGGAATCGGGCATCTTCTAAAATCGGTGATGCCTTTGCGACTACACCAACAAGATTACACAGCCGGAGTAGGGCGTTACTTATATAACCACACGGACGAATACAGAAATAACAACCAAGCATTCAATACGAAGATGGGGCAAATGGGTGTTCTTCCAAAGAAGGAAGTGTTGGAGGCATACGACAGGTTCTTGAGGAACAGGATGTATCTGAACAACGACTTCAAACAAACGATCAGAGGGTTTGAAAAGATCGGTTTGTCCCGCTCAGATATTGCACGTATTGCACGATCTAGGGGGGTTAGCGCAGATCGGCTAAAGAATAATCAGCTAGGCTTTATGCGTAGACCTGTCCCATCCGCTCCACTGAAGGAAAGGCTTGAGGAAACAGCTAATGGTCGGAGGCGGCTTCAGTATGTTAAAGAACACTACGAACAAAATTACCCGAACGAGCATATCAGCATAGACAAATGAAGTAAGATTCCAAATCTTACACAATGTCTTCCAGCCCTCCAGTGTGGCTAGCGCAATTCTTTGTCTCGTTCTTCGTGGAACATTGCCTTGGCTAGTATTGCATAGTTGATGATGTCTTCACAGGCATCGTCAACTGTCTCCCCAGACACAGACAACTCACCATCGTTCGTGAATGTTTTTATGCGTTGGATTTTGTCCATAACACGCATCATTATTCCGGTCACAGGATGCACGTTCAACATTGTTGAACACCGGAAATTTGCGAACACATCATCTGCATTCTTCCCGCCTGTGTAATCGCTGTTCTTCTTCTCCATAATCTTTCGGCATTTATCCGCAGTATCTTCATGGAGTTTGAGTAGTTGTTCTAAGGTCATGAGTCTGTTTTAAACGTATCTATGAATAGAATCAATAGAGCAATCAGAATAATTAAAAGGGCGATCTCTTGATTCATTGGAACTCACCTCCCGTAATTTGATGGATGGCTTCCTCGACTTGTTCGTAGTGTCTCGGGTCTGGGCTAGTGTCCCCAACCAATGCCAAGATACTTCTAATAAACAAATCGAGATGTCTCTTCTGGTTCGCCCTCACGCAACGAATACTTGCTGCGGGTGCGAAAGCAATGATGCTCCATCCTGATGGGTTCATCTGGTTGTCGTCCTGCCTAGCCTTTAGAGACAGAGTGCGGTCGTTAATATCTATTATGACAGAGGTTGTATTATCTGGTTCTTTCATATGTTAAAATTGGTTCGGCCCTGTGTAATACGAAGAGGTAAGTTCCCCTACTCGGGAGTGGTGTATCTTATTCATGTTATCCATTTTACGGTTGATAGCTTTCATGACGTATTCCTCAATCGATCCGTTCGATATCATCACCTTTTGTAGCGCGTCAGACTTCGCCCCGTTCCGGTGAATCCGTCCAAGCACTTGGCTGAATTCTTTGGCGTTGAAACTAGGGCTAATCAAAGATAAGCGAGGGCGGTTTCCAAGCGTGTCATGCAGGGATATACCAGTCCCTCCTGTCGCGGCATTGAGCACGATACAATTTGTTTCGTCCGCTTGGAACTCATCAATGAAACGGTTCCGTTCTTCCTGCTTTACCGTCCCAGAGATGTAGTTACAATTTAATAACGTAGCTGTTTCCAGTAGCGACTCGGTAAAGTTCATGAAGACTGCAACACTGTAGCCTTCTTCTACTGCATCTTGAGCCATAGCAACTATGTCTTTTACTTTCAGTAGCTCGCACTCTTGTCTAGCTCTCAATATCTTTACGAGGATACTCATCTCATCCGACTCCTCCAACCATTCAGACGGAAGCATTCCCTTTTCAATGTAATCTGTAACGTGAGACGCACTCATCTTCAGTGCCTTATAACTCTTAATAATCTTAGCGTTATTAGAAAACTGGATCGGGTCTACCAGCACTCGGTTTCCTCGGAAGGAATCGGGGAAGTCTGCAACAGT
>Ga0307984_1000338_pt1 | contig 20778 bp, 15 predicted proteins | sample EllFjometageno78_FD_203169 | JGI IMG/M metagenome (GOLD analysis project Ga0307984, IMG submission 203169) | Marine microbial communities from Ellis Fjord, Antarctic Ocean - #78 | ecosystem: Environmental > Aquatic > Marine > Unclassified | place: Southern Ocean | collected 2014-10-09
GTTAGTTGTAGGGTCGTTGGTCATTTACTTATTAAAGGAACTGTCAGTGCCTCGAAAAAGAAAGAAGGTCGCAGTTTGGAGTATCGTCAGTTTAATTGCTGGTTTGACACTGTCTGTTGGTCTTCACACCGGAATGGAAAAGATGCTGAAGACCCACCAAAAGGAGCGCATTCATGTACTTTTCGGAATAGATGTGAATAACCCCGATGCAGATTATAATATACGTCATGCTAAAGCAGCTATAGGCAGTGGGGGACTGACCGGTAAGGGGTGGATGCATGGACCTATGACTGCTTATAGTTTCGTTCCGGAGCAAGAAACCGACTTTATCTTCTGTACCGTTGGTGAAGAATGGGGGTTTTTAGGTAGTGCCTTTGTAATCTTTTTATTTACTTTTCTATTACTTCGAATCTTAATCATTGCAGAACGCCAACGGTCCAAGTTTACTCGCATATACGCTTATGGAGTCGCTAGCATTTTGTTTATGCACCTTTTAGTCAATGTTGGAATGGTGCTTGGATTAGCTCCTGTAATAGGGATACCCCTTCCATTTTTCAGTTATGGGGGCTCCTCTCTTCTGGGTTTTACTTTTCTAATCACAGTTCTTATTAGACTTGATGGGGAGAGATTAAGTATATTGAGGTGAGTGATCTTAAATCGTATCGTAATCTAGAATATCAATGATGTTTACCTTTTACAATAGAACGTTTCTGAGCGTTTTTCTTGCATCTACCATTTCCATTTCGTGTCAGGAAGTCAAGCCGCATGTTGTCTTAAAAGCTCCTGTAGAAACTCCGTCTGAAATCGTGACTCAAGAAGTTAGCTTCTTATTTATGGGTGATTTTATGATGCACAACACCCAAATTAATGCAGCATTAGATTCCACAGGTGCCTATGATTTCGACCATTATTTTGACTATACGCGCTCTTTGATTCATGGAGTAGATTTTGCGATAGCTAATCTAGAAGTCACCCTTGCCGGACCACCGTATAGAGGTTATCCCCAGTTTTGTGCACCAGACGAGTATGCTCGTGCCATTCATAGATCGGGAATAGATGTTTTAACGACGGCAAATAACCACAGCAACGATAGAGGGTCTAAGGGGTTGATTAGAACTATAAATTTCCTAGACTCTATCAAAATGCCTCATCTGGGAACCTATGTCGATTCCACGGCAAAGAGCACGACGTATCCACTGGTAATAGAGAAGGACGGGATACGAATTGCATTAATTAATTATACATATGGCACTAACGGTCTAGTTACAAAACACCCGAACATTGTGAATATGTTTAATGAGGTAGAAATGCTTGCCGATCTAGCAAAGGCGAAATCATTAGAAGTTGATAAAATCATTGCAATAGCGCATTGGGGAGGAGAGTATAAATCTTTCCCCGATATGTTCCAAAAAAAATGGGGTGAGTGGCTATTAGATAATGGAGCTGATGTTGTGATTGGAGGACACCCGCATTGGGTACAGCCTGTAGAGTTTAGAACTGACAGTGTGGGTGAGAAGTTGATAGTTTGGTCTCTAGGAAATATCATAAGTAATCAAAGAAGAGAACACACAAATGGCGGATCCTCTTTGCAGTTTACACTGTTTAGGGACTCGTTAGGAGAAGTTAAGTTCAAAGACGTGGGATTTCATCTGCATTGGGTTTACGTTAATACCGCGAACAATCAGCGAGCCTATCACATCCTTCCCATCACAAAAGCAGAACTCATGCATCTTGATCTAGATAAAAAAAGTTCAGAAGATCTTGATCTTTTCATAAAGAACGAACGGACTCTATATCTAGAAAACAACCTTAATGTCCCCGAATTTCAATATAATAAGGAGCGAGATTCTTATTACCTGGATTGAAGTGTGGATATCGGTTGGCAGGAGGAGATTGATTCCTCTTTGGCAAGATATTAACAGCTAAAAATTAAAGCCCCAAAAGAACTTCATTAGGCTCTTTACCACCGAAGAGCATAAGCTCAGGCTTTTCGAGAAGTTCCTTGACCAAGTAGAGGAAGCTTACGCTTTCCTTGCCGTCGACTATTCTGTGGTCATAGCTGAGAGCTACAAACATGATAGGACGGATTTCAACCTTGCCATCGATAGCTACTGGGCGCTCGACAATATTGTGCATTCCTAGGATTGCGCTTTGGGGTGGGTTGATAATAGGAGTAGAGAGCATAGAGCCAAAAACTCCACCGTTCGTGATTGTGAATGTTCCTCCTTGCATCTCATCTACTGTAAGCTGTCCATCTCTGGCACGAACAGCAAGTCGTTTGATCTCCCCTTCTATTTCCGCTAGAGACATCACTTCTGCATTGCGAACCACTGGAACCATGAGACCTTTGGGAGAGCTCACTGCAATACATATATCTGCGTATTCGTGGAAAATCGCGTCCTTCCCGTCTATCATAGCGTTAACACCTGGGAATTTAGCAAGAGCTATGGTAACGGCCTTTGTGAAGAAGCCCATGAAACCTAATCCCACGCCTTTTTCTTCCTTAAACTTACTCTTGTACTTCTTTCTAAGATCCATTATGGGCTTCATATCTACCTCGTTAAAAGTAGTAAGCATTGCAGTATCGTTCTTCACGCCTACAAGTCTTTCAGCTACTTTTCTACGCAACATAGACATGCGTTCTGTACGTGTATCGCGAGAACCCGTCCATCCAGATTTTGCTAAAGCCGCATTGGGGTCAAACCCAGCTGCAAGAGCTGATAAAACATCCTGTTTCAAAACTCGCCCATCTCTTCCTGACCCCGAAAGTGATCCAGTTGAAATCCCCTTATCTGCCATCATTTTACGCGCTGCTGGAGAGGTATGACCTTCAGCATAGCTACCTGTAGAAGTTTGGGGCGTAGAAACAGGCGCGGGGGTGGATATTGATGTTGCAACTGGTGCTGGTGCTGCAACAATAGGAGTAGGAACAGGAGTAGGAGTAGGAGAGCCAGCTGGTCTTTCTGCGTCAGTATCTATTAGGCAGCAAACGTCTCCAACAGGAACGACATCTCCTTCTTCTACTTTAATAGAAATAATTCCAGCCATTTCAGCTGGCAACTCTAGCGTAGCCTTGTCCGAATCTACTTCAGCAATGGCTTGGTCCTTTTCGACGTAATCTCCATCACTTACCAGCCAAGTAGCAATTTCTACTTCAGATATGCTCTCTCCTGGACTGGGGACTTTCATTTCAAGTATTGGCATGATTCAATGTTTTTAGTGAGCGTATTCAAGAACGGCATCTATGATAGCGTCGTGTCTACGTGCGTAGATAAGAGGTGATCCCGAAGCAGTCGTGCCACTAGCAGGTCTGGTAATTGCCTTTTCTAATTCTCCTTTATAATGCATAGATATAAACGGCCAAGCACCCATATTTCTTGGTTCTTCTTGGAGCCAAACAACTTTCGCTTTCTTTCCATATCGCTCGACGATCTTATCAATAGCGTTTTCTGGGAATGGGTGGAGTTGTTCTATACGAACTAAAGCGATGTTGTCCGTGATTTTAGAGTCTAGCACTTCAAATTTCTCTAGCACATCGTAATATATTTTACCTGAGCAGAGCATTACGGCATTGACTTTCTTAGCGGCCGATGCTTTTTCCATACGGGGGTCATCCATCACCTCTTTAAACTTACCATTAGCGAGATCGCTCACTGTCGAAATAGCTTTCGGGTAGCGGAGTAATTTCTTTGGGGTAAATGCCACTAGCGGTTTGCGGAAAGGACGTAACACTTGTCGACGTAAGAGGTGAAACATTTGGGCAGGAGTCGTACAATTAGCTACAATAATATTTTCACCAGATCCAAGTGTGAGGAATCTTTCAAGACGGCCTGAACTGTGTTCTGACCCCATACCCTCGTACCCATGAGGTAAAAGTAGAGTAAGACCATTCATAGTACGCCACTTATCCTCCGTCGCACTTAAGAACTGATCCCAAATAATTTGGGCTCCATTGTTAAAATCACCAAATTGAGCTTCCCAAATCGTAAGCCCATTGGGGCGAGCAAACGCGTAACCGAAATCAAAACCTGCTACGGCATATTCAGAAAGTAAAGAGTTGTAGATACTGAGTACAGCTTGACCTTTCTTTAGATTGTTTAGGGGAATAATTTCCTCCTCGTTGTCATCTGTCTTAAGAACGGCGTGCCTATGCGAGAAGGTTCCCCTCTCTACATCTTGGCCGCTAATTCTAACGGGGTGGCCTTCTACGAGAAGCGTCCCGTAAGCTAAAATTTCTGCCATACCCCAATCCAGTGTGTCGGAATCGAGCATTTTGCGTCTATCCTGGAGGAGTTTTGCCACTTTTCTGAAGAATTTTTTGCCATCAGGAAGCGTGCTTATTGAAACCCCTATCTCGACAATTTTCTCCATTGGATACGTTGTATCAGGAGAAGATGTGAGTTCTTCGTGAGTAGCAGTGCGATAATTTTTCCAAATGTCAGACAAGAAATTCTCAACTGAGTTTGTGTCTTTTTGTTTCGCTCTGGCGAGACCGTCTTCCATTAGGTCTATTTGAGCCAACCTTAAACTTGCTCCTTCTTCAGCAGTCAAAATACCTTCTGATATAAGTTGCGTCAGGTAAATCTCGTAGGGAGAACTGTGTGCAGCGATAGCTTTATAGAGCTTCGGCTGCGTAAATTTAGGCTCATCTCCTTCGTTGTGACCATACTTTCTATAGCCTAATAAATCAATGAAAACATCTCTGTGGAAGGCCTGTCTATACTTAAGCGCGATTCTCATTACTTGCACAACCGCCTCTGGATCATCCGCATTTACATGGAAAATTAAACTTTGAGTGACTTTCCCTATATCCGTGCAGTACGTAGATGTACGTGCGTCTAGATAGTTCGTGGTAAAACCGATTTGGTTGTTTACAACGATGTGAATAGTCCCGCCGGTTCTGTAACCATCGAGTCCAGCCATTTGAGCTACTTCGTAAACAACTCCTTGTCCAGCAATAGCAGCATCTCCATGAACTAAAATGGGAAGTACTGCCGTTTCATCTCCCCCTCGTTCGTCGATTCTTGCACGAGAAATACCAAGTACCACAGGATCTACAGCTTCGAGATGTGATGGATTAGGAGCAAGGGTGATGGATACTTCCTTATCTGAATCCGTTTTTCGCATGTAGGAATGACCTAAATGATACTTCACATCGCCTTCTAAATCGTCATCGCCCTCAAAATCTTTGCCCTGAAATTCACTAAAAATATCCCAATACGATTTCCCCAATATGTGAGCAAGTGTACTTAATCGCCCTCTATGAGCCATCCCTATTACGACCTCTTTAACCCCGTTCTTGGTTCCATGCTCAATGAGAGCATCTAGGGCTGGAATAAGAGATTCTCCACCTTCGAGGGAGAAACGCTTTTGGCCTACAAATTTTTTCTGAAGAAACTCCTCAAAGAGAGTTGCTTGGCTGATCTTTTTGAGAATCTGTAAACGTTCGTTAGCATCGAACTTCATACGTTTGTCGAGCTCAATATTTTTCCGAATCCACTGAACCCGTTTTGGCTCTCGGATATACATATACTCAGTACTAATACTATTACAGTAGGTTTCTTCTAGATGCGCAATGATTTCTTTAAGCGACACTGGTCCCAAACCTATTTCATTTCCCGCCTGGAAAACAATCTCTAAATCGGTATTGTCTAGCCCGTAATTCTCCAAAGAAAGGTCAGGAGAATAGGTGCGACGTGTGCGAACAGGATTCGTTAAAGTAAACAGGTGCCCACGGGTTCTATATCCGTGGATTAGGTCGATAACCTTGAATTCCTTGAGTGTTTGAGGAGAAGCCGCATCAGCACCAAAATGAGAATTAGCTAAATCAAATCCTGCAAAAAAAAGTCGCCAAGAGCGGTCAACAGAATCTGGTTTGTTGAGATATTGGGCGTATAATACGTCCAATTGCTTGGGGTCAACGTTGTTTAAAAAAGATAGTGGATCCACGCTAATGAATTAGTTAAAAATGCCAGGGCGAAGTTACAACTGCTTAAACTATTGAGGGTAGGCTAATCTCACTAAATGTTAATCAATAAATATCTGGATTCATGACGTGCGTTCTGTAACGGAACTAAGAAGATTCTCGAACGTATTAAGGTGGGCAGAACTCAGCTCGAGCTGAGACAGTGCTGTACGGGCATTGTCCGCATATGCCATCATGGTTTTACGAGCCGCAATGTCAGCCCCTGAAGAGATCATCGCCGAGCTTACGAGCGATATTTTATCTGCACTTTCTAAACTACTTGAGAGATTTTCAGGCAACATTCCCTTCGCTTTTGTATAAAGCCAAATAAAAGTCTTCTTTTCAGAAAGTATATCTCCCCCAACTTTTTTTCCAGTTATTTCTGAATCTCCGAAAGTATCTAGTAGATCATCTTTGATTTGGAATGCAAGGCCCGTTTGTTCTCCAAACTTATACCAAAGCTCAACTCTTTCCTGAGAAGCACCTGCAGAAATAGCTCCCATTGCACATGAACAAGCAAGTAAAACTGAGGTCTTTAGACGAATCATTTCAAGATAATGCTCTGTGGTAACATCGTTCATTTTCTCATACTCCATATCCAATTGCTGGCCTTCGCAGACTTCGCGAGATGTTCTATTGTAAATCTTTAAAATTTCGAGAAGAGCGTTTGCGTCGACATCTTGAAGTGAAATACTCGCCAAAGTAAACATCGCGTCTCCACTCAAAATAGCTGCGTCTTCACCATAAACTTTGTGCACCGTCAATTGCCCTCTCCTGAGCGGCGCTTTGTCCATAATATCGTCGTGCATAAGCGTGAAATTGTGAAACAATTCCACTGCGATAGCAGCTGGCATAGCTTTTTCGATCGACGAGCCCTCGGCTTCACAAACAGAAAGCGCTAAAAGTGGTCTGATTCGTTTACCGTGAATATTTAACAGATAGTGAATCGGTGCGTAAAGTCCGTCAGATGGAAATACGGAAAGAAACTTTTTGAGTCCCGCACTAAAGTTTTCATAAAGGGTTAATGTTGACATCCTCTTCCTCCTTCTTTTATCTGGACTTTTTTGCTATTTGAGCAAGCAAGTAATCACCATATCCGCTTTTGCGTAGTGGATCCGCAAGCTCCTTCAATTGAACATCACTTATGTAGCCCATCCTCCACGCAATTTCCTCAATGCTGCCGATTTTAAGACCTTGCCTTTGTTCCACTACCTGGACGTATTGTGAGGCGGCGTGAAGACTTTCGTGTGTTCCTGTATCTAACCAGGCCATATTTCTATTGAGTTTGCTGACCTTGAGTTTACCTCGTTCTAAATATGCTTTGTTTATATCCGTAATCTCATACTCACCACGAGCACTTGGCTTGAGTTTTTTTGCAATCTCTACAACATCATTGTCGTAGAAATACAGGCCTGGAATCGCAAAGTTAGACTTGGGATTCGTGGGCTTCTCCTCCAAGCTTATCGCATTTCCTTCCTCATCGAAATCTACCACTCCATACCTCTCTGGGTCACGTACATAGTAAGCGTAAATGAGCGCACCATCGGTGGAGATATTGGAGCGCATTTGGCGTCCAAAATGATCTCCATGGAAAATATTGTCTCCCAAAACCAGAGCGACATTGCTATCCCCAATAAATTCCTCACCGATCACAAATGCCTGAGCGAGACCGTTAGGAACCTCTTGCACAGCATACTCGAAAGTGCATCCCAGCTGAGAGCCATCACCCAAAAGTTTTTTAAAAGCATCAGAATCTTCAGGAGTCGTAATCAGTAAAATCTCTCTAATTCCGGCCAACATAAGCGTCGAAATAGGGTAGTAAATCATGGGTTTATCGAAGACAGGCATGAGCTGTTTACTCACTGCTTTCGTAAGTGGCCAAAGTCGTGTGCCGCTTCCTCCAGCTAAAATTATCCCTTTCATGAGTCTAATTTACGGCGTTTTACTAAATCTTCGTGCGACTCCTCACCTTTACCTGGTGTGATTCCCAATTGCACCTTTAATTTCTCAAGTTCGATATCGTCCTCCTCGTCTATTAACTCCATCAAAGGCTCTTTGAAAGATTTCGTAGTAATGAACTTCTCAAAGCTAAGTAGCAAGGACGGGAGGAGGAGGAGGTTAGCGAACATAGCAACGAAAAGCGTTACACTTACGAGGATTCCTAAAGAGCGAGTACCATCGAACTCAGACATAGAGAACATCATGAACCCACTAAAGAGAACTATAGAAGTGTACATCATACTCACTCCTGTTTCTTCAACTGCGAGAATAACAGCTCTCTTGATATTCCAGTTTAAACGAGTGAGTTCTTGCCTGTATTTCGCCAGGAAGTGAATGGTATCATCAACTGAAATACCGAAGGCGATAGAGAACACGAGGATGGTTGATGGTTTTATCGGAATGCCCGTCCAACCCATTACTCCAGCAGTAAACAGCAGGGGCATGATGTTAGGAATCAAAGCGATAAACACCATTCGGACCGAGGTGAATAAGAGGGCCATTAATAGGGCTATCAAGATGATTGCAAGGGAAATACTGATTGCGAGGTTTTTTACGAGATAGTGAGTCCCCTCTAACAATACAATACTCGTTCCGGTCAAAGTCACGTCGTACTTAGCTTTGGGGAATATGGAGTCTATTCGGGGGCGCAAATCGTCCATTAAGGCGTCCATTTCCAGTGTGCCGATATCGGCAATTTGGGCGGATATACGAGTTATGGTCTTCGACGAATCGAGAAAATTTCTCAAAACACTAGATGCGTTTTCGCTGCCTTGAGCTTTCTTCGCAGTTCTATGAGTGTACGAGCGAAGCGTCATCTTCTCTCTGCTAGAAATCGGAAGGCGGTAACCTGATTTCTTGCCGTTATTTAAAGCCTGCATCGCAAATTTCGTGGCATCAACCGCAGACATACTTCTGCTGAACTCTGGATATTCCGCAAGCAAGTTCTGCATGCGTTCTATCTTCTTAAGGTTATCAATTGACAATGCATCTCCATCTTCCCCAGAATCAATAAGCATCTCAAATGGCATTACTCCATGGAAATTATCCTCTATCCAAGCCAGGTCAGTTTTAACCCTGTCATTGTCTGGGAGGTCATCGACGATATTTCCAGTCGTCTTCATCTGCACCATTCCTAAAGTAGAAAGTCCTAAAACAATAACTGTAACAAGATAAACAAAGCCTCTTCTCACTTGTATGAGGTGTGTAAAAACCTGTACAATATTGAAAACCCACTTGCGGTCTAGGTGGGAAGTTTGGCGTTCAGCCGGAGGAGGAAGAAGAGTAAGAAGAGTGGGAATCAGAGTTATGGAAATCAGGAAAACCGCTAAAATATTAAGAGCCGCAATCGTCCCGAAATCTTTCAATACCGCACTCTCAGTGAACATGAAAGTCGCAAAACCCAACGCAGTCGTAATGTTAGTCAGTAGGGTTGCATTCCCGACTTTCGTAATCATCCTTTGCAAAGCCATCGCTTTGTTCCCGTGCTTCTTATATTCTGCGTGATACTTGTTCAGCAGATAGATGCAATTCGGCACTCCTATAACAATTATTAAAGGAGGTATAAGGGACATGAGGAGCGTGACTGGGATGTCGAAAAACGCGATTGATGCAGTAGACCAAACAACACCTATCGCGACAACACTCAAACAAACCACTGCCGTGATAAAATTTCTAAAGAAGAGGAGTAAGAGTAAGAACGTGACGAAAAGCGCCGCACCAATAAACAAACCTATCTCACCTTTGATTTTATTCGTCATTTGGATTCTAACGAAGGGAAGTCCACTAATGTAGACTTTCATCCCCGTTTCCTCGCTCCATGTATTCGCAAGGGCTGTAATATCCTCAACAACAGTCCCTCTATCTTCAGAGTTAAAAAGCACTGGGTCTATGAAGACCATCATCAAAGTCGCGTCTGACTTGTCAGAGAAAAGCAACCCATCATAGAATGGCAAATTCCTCAGTTGAGAGTAGATTTCATCTATTCTTTCCTGGCTTAAAGCGGGGCCTCCTCTTGTTAAATCAGACGCCAACGGCACGACTTTAAAAGTCGCATCAGAAGTATCTTTCTCAACGGCAAAAGCTTGATTAATACTGAAAACAGAGTCAATAATTTGAGTCTCCACTCCGTCAACTACAACTCTCACATCACGGATATCTTCGGTAAGATCATACCACGCCTGGAATCCTTCTGCACTATAAATCTTTGTGTTGTCAATTCCGAGAACGAGTAAATTCCCATCCGCCCCGAAATGCTCTAGAAATCTAATGTGGTCGATGTATGTCGAATCGTCCTTAGGCAACAACCCACCGAACTCATAAACAAGTCTAAGTTTCGGGATGTACGTCGCCATAAAAACCGTCATACCACCAAGTGCGATAAGCACCGCAAAACGGTAGCGCAATAAAATTGAAGCTATTTTTGACCACATATGCCCGGCAAAGAAACGACAGAGCGGGCAAGAGTTGGCTACCTTTGGCACCTAATTGCATCTAATTATGCAACTGTTATGGAATCGTACGACGCAATCGTTATCGGAAGTGGTCCTGGAGGCTACGTAGCAGCTATCCGATCTGCACAACTTGGTAATAAAACTGCTATTATTGAGAAGTACTCAACTTTAGGCGGAACCTGCCTTAACGTAGGCTGTATTCCTTCGAAAGCTTTACTCGACAGCTCTGAACATTATCACCAAGCTAAAGAGCAATTCTCTACTCATGGAATCGGAGTGGGTACGTTATCTCTCGATTTCCCTCAAATGGTAAGTCGTAAAAATGAAGTTGTCAGTGATACTACAGCCGGCATTGACTTCCTGATGAAAAAGAACAACATCGACGTTCACCACGGCCTCGGAGCTTTCGTAGATTCTCACTCCGTTTCTGTCACTCCTACTAAAGGCGATGTGTACCATCTGGGTGCGAAAAACATCATCATTGCTACTGGCTCTAAGCCTGGCTCCCTCCCATTTATCGAAATTGATAAAAAGCGCATCATCACTTCTACTGAAGCTCTTTCTCTTGCCAAACTCCCTAAATCCCTGATCGTCATCGGAGGCGGTGTTATCGGTCTAGAACTAGGATCTGTATATGCTCGTCTCGGAACGGAAGTTACCGTAATCGAATATTTGGATGCGTTAATTCCCAATATGGATAGAACGCTCGGAAAAGATTTACTTCGATCATTGAAAAAGCTTGGGATAAAGTTTCATCTTAAAACCGGAGTGAAAGAGGTCAAAGCTGCTGGGCGAAGCGTCACAGTGAAGGCCGATAATAAAAAAGGCGAAGAATTAACATTTAAAGCAGAATACTGCCTTGTAAGTGTTGGGCGTAAACCTTTTACTGATGGTCTCAATCTCGAAGCTGCCGGCATCTATACTGACGAGCGTGGAATGATTCCCGTAGATGGAAACCTTCGCACATCTCAACCCCATATCTATGCTATTGGCGACGTTATTAAAGGCGCAATGCTCGCTCACAAGGCCGAAGAGGAGGGTGTCTTTGTCGCAGAAACGATTAACGGCGAAAACCCACATATAGACTACAACCTAATCCCAGGAGTTGTTTACACTTGGCCTGAAGTTGCATCTGTTGGCCGCTCCGAGGAGCAGTTAAAAGCAGATAAGGTTAATTATAAGGTCGGGGCTTTCCCATTTAAAGCCAGCGGACGTGCTCGTGCGAGTATGGATACTGACGGACAAGTTAAAGTGCTCGCTCATGCAGAAACCGATGAGATTCTTGGAGTTCATATGATAGGCCCTCGCGCAGCCGACATGATTGCCGAAGCTGTCGTAGCAATGGAATTCCGTGCTTCCGCAGAAGATATCTCCCGCATGAGTCACGCCCACCCCACATTTACGGAAGCTCTGAAGGAAGCCGCTCTTGCAGCTACTGGCGATAGGGCACTTCATATTTAAAAAATCATTCCAAAGTGCACGTCCCTGATTTAAATTCTCTCTGTGAAAGTGAATCTCATGTTGTACTGCTTTTCGATCCAACTCCAAATGCCTTTTGCTACTTAGGTATTGGATCAAAACGTGAACTTCTTTTCGAAAAACCCCAACCTGGTATCCTCGAGGCTTTCGAGGCATTTAGTAAATTAGGGAATTCTTGGACATTCGGTTGGATCGGTTATGATCTGAAAAACGAAATCGAGCATCTTGAAACTCGCAATCCAAGCCCACTAGGCCATCCCGTTCTTGCGTGGTGGGAACCTGAAATCACAATAAGATTTTCCGATTCTTCTGTAGAAATTTTAAGTGGTGACAGTGATGACCCTAGAGTGATAGAAGCTCTTGCGTCAATTAAAAGGGAGAGTAAAGTTCAGGAAGAGATTCGAGGAGAATTGGTTTGGTCTTGGGAGAAAACTGAGTATCTCAAAGCATTAGACGAGGTAAAACGACTTATCCAACAGGGCGACGTTTACGAACTCAACCTTTGCATGCCCCTCAAAGGAAGGGCCGATTCAAATGCGAGCTGGTCCCTTTTCAGCCGCCTACAAAGCCTAACCCAAGCTCCCTTCAGCGCATACTTACAGTGCGGGTCTTACCGAATTATGAGTGGAAGTCCGGAGCGGTTTTTAAAGAAAGAAGCAGGGCGACTCATCTCTCAACCCATAAAAGGAACGGTCCGTAGAGGTGACACACCCGAAGAAGATAGATCCCTTGCCCAAGCTCTTCAGAGTAGCGAAAAGGAAAGGGCAGAGAACGTGATGATTGTCGATCTCGTTCGCAATGACCTAAGTCGTGTCGCGGAAAAGGCGACTGTAGAAGTTACTGATCTTTGCAGCATTTCTTCTATAGAAACAGTACACCAAATGGTTTCTACCATCGAATGCAGCGTCTCCCCAGAAAAAGGACTTTCAGAGATTCTTCGCGCCACCTTTCCAATGGGATCAATGACGGGAGCACCGAAAATATCCGCCATGAAACACATAGATAGACTTGAATTAGAAGGACGTGGTGCTTATTCCGGATCCATAGGTTACATATCACCGTCAGGCGATTTCGATTTTAACGTACTCATTCGTTCCCTTTTCCATAACTCTCTGTCCGAGATTTTGATTTCTAATGTAGGAGGAGCAATCACCTCACTGAGCGATCCAGAACAAGAATACCAAGAATGTCATCTCAAAGCCGATGCAATTTTTAAAACTGTAAATTATTAATTCCTCATCGCTTTGTATATTCGAAGGGTAATTTGAAGAGTCAGTATGAACTTACAACATCACTATAAAACACGATTCCAAAATGACCTCACTGGATGTGGGGTTACAGATGGAGCTCTTATCATTGCTGCGTGTAGTGGAGGTGTGGATTCGATGTGCCTTGTGAATGCATTGTTAAAAGTTGGGGCAAGGTTTGAAGTAGCACACGTGAATTTCAAGTTGCGGGGTGAGGATAGTGAGGCGGATTCTGCAAGCGTAGTGGCTTGGTGTGATGAAAACGGTGTGGCCTGTCACGTAAAGCATCTTCCCGCCGGTGAGGAGGCGGCACAAAAGGGGAATGGCATTCAAGAGGCCGCGAGGCGGTTGAGGTATGCTTGGTTTGAGCAATTAAGGGAAGAACGAGGAGGGAGTTTTATTGCAGTTGCGCATCATTTAAAAGACCAAACCGAAACACTGCTCATCAACCTTCTCAGAGGTGTTTCCCCATCATCATTAGGGGCAATGGCACCCAGAAACGTAAATACTGTAAGACCTTTTCTTAGTTGGAACCAAGAAGAAATTGAAGAATGGGTAAAGCTTGATAAAGTTCCTTTTAGAGAGGATTTATCAAACAACAGCACAAAGTATTTGAGAAACCGCATCCGAAACGAAGTCCTGCCTTTGTTAGAATCTATAAGACCCGGGGCGATTTCTCACCTCGCAGAATGGACAAATCGATTAAGATCTCAAGCTATCGCAGTTGAAATATCAATGAGCGATGCCTCCAGAGATATCGTCAAGTATTGTGACTTTCCATCAAACACACAATCAATCACTTCAGGAAACACTTCAGGAAACGACCGAGCCAACGAAATTTGTCGAATAAATTTGAAATTACTCGGAGACTCCGCGTGGGGAGATCGCGTTTTGGATAAATTGTTAGCGGAAAGGAAATGGCCATTGGGATCACGTGAACAAGCATCCTTGCTCAAACGAGCATCTATCGGAGCGGAAGTAGTTTATGAAGACGACTCGTTAGTTCGAGAGCGCGAATACATCATTTTAAGGAAACTCGAAGGAGAAAGCGAAATAAATGAATCCGATTCTTCTTGCACACTCACTACCGAAAATGGGGCTTTCGAAAATCTTTCATGGACATGTGAAATCGAGGGCTTAGACTTGACTCCACCCCGATCTTCTGAAATTCTATGGCTTGATTTTCACGCTCTTGAGCACCCACTGGTTTGGCGCACCTGGGAAAACGGAGACAAGCTAGACCCGAGCGGAATGGAAGGAAGTGTAAATATTAGCGACCTACTAACACAATGGAAAGTGCCTCATCTTTCAAGATCCTCAGCTCGCGTACTGCAAGATGCTAAAGGGAATATCTTGTGGGTTTTCGTGGCTGGAGGAGAAGGGATTTGGTCTAGAATTTCTAGGAAAGTAACCATTGCCAAATCCACAAAAAGATTAATTTTAGAGGTGAAAGTCTGAACCCTCTCCAGGCTAAGTTTAAAGCAATTTCCCTAAAAATACTAAACGATTTCACAAGCTCGTCGTACGTACTATCTTTGAAGCCACGAAAATTCCTACTATGACACGTATTATAACAGCCTTTCTTTCGATTTTCATCCTCGCAACTGCCAGCATTTCTGTTGTATCAGCTCAAATAGAGGACCCGATATCTTGGGAAATAAATCTCTATGAAGGTACAAATGAAGGCGAAGTTGAAGTCGTATATCACGCTTCACTTGATGCATGTTGGCACATTTATTCGCAATTCCTAGCTACGGATGATGGTCCGATTGCGACATCTTTTTATACAGAGGCGGATGAAGTTATCGAAGGGGTCGAGGAATGTACACCTCATATTGAGTACGACCCTAACTTCATGATGGATCTCAAGTTCTTCGAGGAAGAAGTCTATTGGAAAGCGACTCTAAAGCTCGCCGACATCTCGTCACCTGACACATTAAGAGGATCTCTACTTTACATGGTTTGCAACGCCACGATGTGCCTTCCCCCTACTGACATATATTACAAATTAGCATTGTCAGACATCAAGCCGTCTTCTGAACTCCCTGACCTATGCCCTCCTTCAAAACACGTATGTAAAGAAGGGTCCTCACACGATAAAGATGGTGACGACGAAGGCGACTCTGACTCTGACTCCAGCTCAGATGAAGACGAAGACGAAGGATTGTTATTGATTTTTCTAATGGGATTCGGTTTGGGACTCGCAGCACTTTTCACGCCTTGCGTATTTCCACTCATACCTATGACGGTAAGTTTCTTTACTAAAACAAGTAAGACCAAAGCAGCCGGTATCAAAAATGCCATCATCTATGGATTCTTTATCATATTTATCTATACCGCTTTAGGTCTGTCACTAACAGCTATATTCGGAGTTGATATCATGAACGTGATTTCTACTGACCCCTACTTTAACTTGGGATTATTCCTGCTCTTAGTTGTATTCGGATTGAGTTTCCTTGGATTCTTTGAGATTGCATTGCCTCAGAGTTGGGCTAACAAAGCTGATGCAGCATCTGACAAAGGAGGTTTAATAGGGATTTTCTTTATGGCGGCGACCTTAGCTATCGTTTCTTTTTCTTGTACTGGACCGCTTATCGGAGGTGCTCTTGCTGGAGCGGCTACCGGATCTTACGCTGCTCCGACAGCAGTGATGCTCGGATTTTCTATCGCTCTCGCACTGCCATTTATGTTCTTCAGTGCTTTCCCTGGTTACCTCAACTCTCTACCAACAGCAGGTGGATGGCTTAACACTGTGAAAGTTGTTTTAGGTCTTATCGAGATAGGGTTTGCCTTTAAATTCTTGAGCAATGCAGATCTAGTTCTTCAGTTGGGACTTCTTCCGAGAGAGATTTTTATCGGAATTTGGATCATCGTATCTCTGGTGCTTGCCCTTTATCTCTTCGGATTTATTCGCTTCCCTCATGATAGTAAGGGGGCGAAAATAGGAACTACGCGCAAAGTTCTAGGGGTGATATTTCTACTCTTTTGTGGTTACATGGTTCCCGGTTTGTGGGGAGGCCCTGTAAATCTTATCTCTGGATTTCCACCTCCGGTATTTTATAGTCTTTATGCTCACGACGAAGGTTCCGTTGAGGCGCATTATACCGATTACGACGAAGCTATGGCTGCCGCTGTCGAATCTGGTAAGCCACTTCTTCTCGATTTTACAGGGTGGGCTTGTGTGAATTGTAGAAAGATGGAAGAGCAGGTTTGGCCTGATGAAAGAGTAGCTAAAATCTTAAACGAAGATGTGATCCTGGTGTCTCTATACGTTGACGACAGAACGAAAATTCCTGAAAGCCAGTGGCTTGTCGAGGAGTATGGTGGGAAGGAATTCCACATCCGCACAATAGGTAAGAAGTGGTCTTATTTACAGGCATCGCAGTTCAACCGAAATGCCCAACCTTATTACGTTTTAGTTGATCACGAGGGCAATCAAATTGGCGAATCTGCTGGCTACAACTCAGATCCAAATGTTTTCCTAGAATATCTCAACGACGCGCTCACAAAATTCTGAAGGACGCTCACAAATTATTGAAAAACAATCGATAGATTTTGTAGCACATTTGTCGAATGTTAAACGTACCACTTTTACCCCATACCTTAGAGGACATGTCTGCAGCAAGAACTCATTTCAGAGAAGCGCTTTCACTTTTATCAAATTTGATAGAAGACGATGCATTTATTTCTGCTGTAGATTCTGCATCCAAAGCCCTCAGTTCGTGCCTGCACTCAGGCGGAAAAATACTTAGTTGCGGAAATGGCGGCTCTATGAGCGATGCTATGCATTTCGCAGAAGAACTTTCTGGAAGATATAGAGAAGACAGGCCTGCCTATGCCGCTATTGCTTTAAGTAGTCCGGCACATATTACATGTGTCGCTAACGATTACGGTTTCGATAAGATATTTTCTCGTGGAATAGAAGCTCTTGGGAACAAGGGCGATATCTTGCTCGCTATCTCTACAAGTGGCAACAGCACGAACATTCTCGAGGCTGCTCGTGCAGCTAAATCTAAAGGCATGAAGGTTCTCTCACTAACAGGAGGTAACGGAGGTGAACTCGCAGCGTTAAGCGATTATGAAATACGAATCCCTTGGGATGGGTATTCTGACCGTATTCAAGAGATGCACATCAAATGCATCCACGCCATGATCGATTCAATAGAGAAATCGTTCATCTCGGTCTCTTAAGTCCTCGCCATGATAGTATCCACTTTCGGGTTTGCCGGTTCCCCCGGCTCCCCTTGCTTTGTGCGCGTAGAATTAAGGTTAGAAAGAGGAATTTTATTCCGCATTTCTGGCATAAGCAATCAAGCCGCTAGAGCTGCAGCTACAAGAATAAGGTCAGCGCTTATGGCATGTGGCCACCGTTGGCCAGGCAAAGCGATTACAGTAAACCTTGCCCCGGCAGACCTCTCGAGGACATCAACAGCATTTGATTTGCCGATCGCATTGGCCGTACTTGCCTCTTCTGGCATCATACCGTCTTCTTCGCTGAAACATATAGCTGCGGCAGGAGAAATGGGACTAGACGGCACGCTTAGACCTTGGGCAACATCGGTTTTCGGTAATTTTGAAACGTTTTCTTCTGAGCTTTCCGATGTGCGAAATATCAAAACCCTTCTTGCCCCAGCTAAATTTGACAGCTTGGAATCACCTCTTCCACTCCTACCCTTCACACACTTAAGTGAAGTAATTGCATATTTAAAGTCTCCCAATAAAGCAAAGATAAAACCCCATTTAATCGAAAATCCTTTTAAATCCATTGGCAACACATCTCCACCGTTAGATGAAATAACATTCGATAGTCTTGACGGAGAACAAACTGCAAAAAGAATGGCTGTCATAGCCGCCGCGGGTAGTCATGATGTTATGATGCAAGGGGCCCCAGGAACAGGTAAAACAGTTTTAGCTAAATGTATACATGCGCTACTTCCTGATCTTTTAGATAGAGAATTTTCTCAATGTAAATCAATTCATTCTGCTGCTGGCCTGTACTTAAAGTGTGACCGAAATAGACCTCCTTGGTTATCCCCTCACCCCGCTACAAACATGCATGGGTTGATTGGGTCTTGGAGCACTCAGAAAGGTAGAGGAGCAGTCCCAGGAGCATGGAGTCTTGCACATCATGGAGTCCTGTTTTTAGATGAATTTGCAGAATTTAGTCGCGGAAGTCTCGAAGCATGTCGAGCGCCATTAGAAACAAGAATGATTTCATTAGCAAGAGCCGCAGGGTCATCAACACTTCCAGCATCTGCTCTATTAATAGCGGCAATGAATCCTTGCCCATGTGGTAGGGGGAACGGTAACAATGCTTCTTGCGATTGTCAATCTAGCGAAATTAGAAGATACCGTCGAAAAATATCAGGACCTATAGCAGATAGAATAGCCATACACTTAGAGCTTGGGCATGAGAGTAACGATAACATAGAAAATGGTGCTCAGATATTATCATGGACAAAGGCAAAAAACGTCGTAGCTCGAGTAAAAAAGTGGATAGATAATAATCCTGGTGAAGAAAAGTTTGTTAACGGCCCAGCTTTAACAGAAGAAGCCGCCGAATTACTCAACGCTTGCAAATGTGTACTCAAGTTATCTCATCGAGGTATTTACCACGTCCACGACGTGGCAATGACGGCAGCACTAATTGATGAAAGTCGGATGATCGAAGTTGAGCATATCGCAGAAGCTGGGGGAAGTAGGTTATTTGACAGACGATCTTGGATGAACCCTCAGTGAGTTAAATTTGCATTATGCATCAACAAAAACCGGTTATTCTGCCAGCAAGAGGTAAATCGCCTCAAATCTCAGGCTCAGTATGGCTTGCACCGAATTGTACCGTGGTTGGCGAAGTTACTCTGGGGGAAGAGAGTACTGTTTGGTTTGGAGCTGTCGTGAGAGGAGACGTAGCATCTATTACCGTAGGTAGTAGGGTAAACATCCAAGATGGTGCCGTGATTCATGCAACTTTTGGTAAATCGTTGACCGTTTTAGAAGATAGAGTAAGTATAGGTCACAACGCCATAGTCCACGGGGCTCACATCTGTAAGGGGGCATTAATTGGCATGGGTTCTGTTGTCATGGACAACGTAGTGGTGGGAGCTGGAGCAGTCGTAGCCGCTGGAGCAGTCGTTTTAGAGGGAACCCAAATCCCCCCCGGCAGCCTTTACGCTGGTGTACCAGCAAAACACAAGGGAAAAGTTCAAGCAGATTTGTCAGACCACCTAAGCGCTACCGCCGATAGATATGTTGAATACGCTGACTGGTTTCGTGGAAGTGAGGTTTGATCTAGTTTTTGCTATCTAAACTAACCTCCTCTAAATTTATATCGGCCCCGAAGAAATGGTGGGCGCTAAATTTAAAATTCTCAGTTAAATCAGATACTTGGAACTTATGTTCTGGAGTACTGGGTTGAGGATTTTCTGTGAGCACTCGTTTTAACTCCTGGGCTATAATTTTAGGAGAATCTATGACTTTAACTCCATTTGGCAACAGAGTTTGAACATGTTTGCTGACTAAAGGATAGTGAGTGCAACCTAAGATCATAGAATCGATATTGTTGAAACTGTCGTCATCAAAGTATGCCTCTAAAACTGCACCAGGAATGCTGTTGTTAAAGAATCCCTCTTCAATTGCAGAGGCAAGAAGTGGAGTAGCACGTGAAACTAAAGTGGATTGAGGATTTAACTGATTCATGGTTTCACGATAAAGTCCAGATGCAATAGTTGCTCTGGTGCCAATTAGCCCTACGGTTTTACAACCATTTGCAGCTGATATTGACCTTATAACAGGTGTAACCATATCTATTACGGGCACATTGGGTCCTGCAGCCTTAGCGATAGCTTCAAGAGCGTTACTTGAAGCTGTATTGCATGCAACTACAATTGCCTTGCATCCACTCTCCACTAAATGTTTAGTAATTCGTGAAGAGTAGCGCCTTATTAACTCTGGAGACTTGTCTCCATATGGCAAATGGGCAGTATCTCCAAAATACAGAAGAGACTCATTGGGAAGTAGGTCATAAATGGCACGGGCAACTGTTAGGCCACCAATGCCTGAATCGAAAATCCCTATGGGTCGTCGTTCTATCACATGCCGAGCTTAGTGCGTACTAAATCTGTTACATCCTCTCCTCCATTGTATAGAGTTGCTCCCATACTAGCATCGAAAATGTAGGTAAATCCGTGTTCAGATCCCACTGCTTCGATTGCTGCACGTACGCGTGCAATCATGGGAGAAAGTAGTGATTCTTCTAATCCAGATAGCTCAGCTTGAACAGTAGTACTAAACTCTTGAAGACCTTGGTCTAGACCTTGTATCTCACGTTCCTTAGACTCGCGTATTGCTGCTGGCCATGACTCGGCTTTCGCTTGATATTCTCCGTATTTGTTTTGTAGATCCTCTTGCATACGAGTCATCTCCTGCTCAAATTCCATAGCTGTAGACTCAATCGCAGCTTGTGCCTCAGCACGCTCTGGAAGATTCAGAAGTAAATTTTGGGCATCAATATGACCAAATTTTTGGGCCAAAGCTCCAAATGACATGAAGCCTATAAGGCCACAAAGAAGTATAAATTGTTTCATAAAATTATTTGATTGCTAAATTGATTGATTGCTAAATTATTGTTTTTGACCTT
>Ga0307984_1000340_pt1 | contig 20722 bp, 20 predicted proteins | sample EllFjometageno78_FD_203169 | JGI IMG/M metagenome (GOLD analysis project Ga0307984, IMG submission 203169) | Marine microbial communities from Ellis Fjord, Antarctic Ocean - #78 | ecosystem: Environmental > Aquatic > Marine > Unclassified | place: Southern Ocean | collected 2014-10-09
TTGCTATTAATGGGGGGCTTGTGTTGTCGCTCAGGAGGATGAATAAAATATTGCTTATTGATGAAAAAAACCACCAGGCGATTGTTGAGCCAGGAGTAATCACAGAAGTTCTCCAAAATGCAGTTTCCGAGAAAGGTCTTTTTTATGCAGTAGATCCTGCTTCTCAAGGGACTTGTACCATAGGTGGTAATATAGCGGTGAATAGTGGTGGACCAAGGGCAGTGAAGTATGGGGTAACCAAAGATTGGGTTTTAAACCTTGAGGTTGTGCTTCCGGATGGGCGAGTGATAGAAACAGGTGCAAATACGTTAAAAAACAGTACGGGGTATAACCTCACGGGACTTTTAGTAGGAAGCGAGGGGACATTGGGTGTGGTCACAAGAGCTACTCTCAAACTTCAATCTTTGCCACGGTTTCAAGCCCTTATGCTTGTTCCTTTTACAAGTGTAAGGAATGCATGCACAACCGTATCTGAAATTTTCAGAGCGGGAGCAATGCCTAGCGCAATTGAGTTTATGGAGCGTGATGCTGTGGTTTTGGCTCAGAAATTTACAGGGAATAAAGAGATCTTGATAGATCCCAACGATCAAGCATACTTGCTGATTGAAGTAGATGGGTTTTATGAGTCTGAGATAATGCCTCAGTGCGAAAGGATACTTTCCGTACTCGAAGAAAATGGTGGAGGGGAAGTGTTGTTTGCTCAGTCAGATTCGGAGAAGGAAAAGCTTTGGTTTTTAAGGCGAAGGGTAGGAGAGGCGGTAAAGGCGACGAGTGTTTATAAGGAAGAAGATACAGTAGTTCCACGCGGGATGTTGCCTGATCTGATGGTGGCTGTAAAGTCAATCGGAGAGAAATATGGATTTAGGTCTATTTGTTATGGTCACGCTGGAGATGGAAATCTGCACATCAATATCTTAAGGGACGATTTAAGTGATCAGGTTTGGTCTGTTGAATTGAATAAGGCTATCAGGGAGTTGTTTGATCTAGTCGTTGCTATGGGTGGTACTTTAAGCGGTGAACATGGTATAGGTTTAGTCCAAAAGGACTTTATGGACATCGCTTTCTCCTCAGATGAATTGTCAGTTTTGAAGATGATAAAAAACGGATTTGATCCCAAAGGAATAATGAATCCAGGAAAAATGTTTCCAAACTCGTGAATGTGAATATTCTGATTTTTTGTTCGTCAAAAGTGTGAATTGTAAGACTAACTTTCATTTTTAAATTAAGCAATACATAAGATGGCTCAAGATTTATTGAAAGGGAAAAAAGGAATAATTTTCGGTGCGTTGAACGACATGTCAATCGCATGGAAAGTGGCGGAGCAAGCCGTTGCTCAGGGAGCAGAAATTGTGCTTACGAATGCGCCTATTGCTATGCGCATGGGGACAATAAATGAGCTCGCTGCGAAATGTAACAACTGCCCGATCATACCAGCGGACGCTACCAGTGAAGAGGATATTCAAAAATTATTCGAAGGAGCTATGGAGCATTTCGGTGGAAAGATTGACTTCGTTTTACACAGCATAGGGATGAGTCCTAACGTTCGCAAAGGCCGTCATTATACCGATTTAAACTATAAGTTTTTACAAACGACTCTGGACGTCAGTGCAATTTCTCTTCACAAAACTCTTGCGACAGCTAAGAAGCTTGATGCTCTCAATGATTGGGGTTCAGTAGTAGCTCTTACATATATAGCAGCCCAAAGAACTTTCCCTGATTACGGAGATATGGCTGACGCAAAATCGTTACTTGAAAGTATCACCAGAAGTTTTGGATATCACTACGGAATTGCTAATAAAGTTCGAATCAACACGATTTCTCAATCTCCTACGATGACTACTGCTGGTTCAGGTGTAAAAGGATTCGATGAATTCATGGCCTACTCTGAATCAATGTCTCCACTCGGCAATGCTGATGCTTTGGCATGTGCCGATTACTGCATAACGATGTTCAGTGATCTAACTCGCTATGTCACAATGCAGAACTTGTTCCACGATGGCGGTTTCTCTAATACAGGCGTTAGCATGGAGGTTATCTCTAAATTTGCTTCCGAAGAAAAGTAAATACCTACAGAGAAGTAAACTCTCTGCGCCCTACTTTCTTAGTAATAAGGTCTTTTTCCATATTCCAACCTCTAGCTGGGCAATATTCTCGACCGTAAAAGATGATCTGAAGGTGAAGTTTGTTCCACTTGTCCTGTGGGAATAACCTCTTGGCATCTTTCTCCGTGACAACCACATTTTTCCCGGTCGATAATCCCCACCTGTACATCAGCCGATGTATATGTGTGTCCACGGGAAATGCAGCTACTCCAAACGCTTGTGCCATGACCACCGAAGCCGTTTTATGACCCACACCTGGCAGTTCTTCTAAATCCTCAAAGCTTCGAGGTACTTTGCCTGAATGCTTCTCAACTAAAATCTCTGACAATCTATGAATAGCAGCAGATTTACGAGGTGATAATCCGCAAGGCTTTATAATCTCACGAATTTTCTTGACATCTTGCATCATCATATCTTCTGGAGTAGAAGCAAGTTTAAAAAGCGCAGGTGTGACAGTATTGACCCTCTTATCTGTACACTGAGCTGAAAGCAAAACGGCAATCAGTAGAGTATAAGCATCAGTATGGTCAAGTGGCACGTGAGTCTTAGGGTACAAACGCTCGAGCTCATTCATGATAAATAAAACTTTCTCAGACTTATTCATGTCGCTCAATAATCAGTCTCAAACATGGCCCCGGATGAGTGACTTGTGAAAATAAAGCTCTCTTCACATTTTTTGACGTGTAGATCAACTACATTTTCTTGATCGTCATAAACTTCAAAGAACATATTGACACTTATATAATAATTTGAATTGTCCACTTCAAAGGGGTCGGATTCTAAATACAAATAGCAAATATCGTAATCGTATTCAAACCCTATGTATTTGAAATTGACATTTCTTCCTCCATTTTCATATCGAATATGATCTAGCAGATAGTCAGCCACCAAGGAGTCAGTTTGCTCGTGCTGGTTTTCAGCTCCGATTTCAAGGTCTAGACCCTCATGTGATCTCTCAATTGCGAGTTCAAGGTCGTCCGTAAAGACATTCATCACAACCTGGAGTGTCTGAGTCTCCTCGTTGTAGTCCATGGTTGTTTTAGTAAAGTGAATATCGTGGGTAGAACTTGCGATAAACATGCACATAAGTAGTACTCTAATCATGTGTTAAAGGTATATATTTATCGCATGGAGGCAATGGATATTTTCGCGGATGATAGAGCAAGTGAACTGCTCGTAAGATTAAAAAGTTCTGATAGAATAGTGCTAACGGGACATAGAGGGCCGGATGGAGATGCTGTTGGTTCTACTTTAGCCCTTTGGAATCACTTTAAAGAACAAGGGATTAAGTCTACCGTTGTTTTTCCAGATGCGTATCCGAAATTTATTCATTGGATGAATGGGCATGATGAAATTGTCCTTCACTCTGAACAGCCTGAGCTGGCGGAAGAGCTCGTAAAGGAGGCACAGATTCTCTTCATTCAGGATTACAACGATCCTTCTCGAGTTGGCGATTTACAACATGCCGTTGAAAATACAGATGCTTTCACTGTAATGATAGATCATCACCAAAGACCAACTGACTTTGTAGATATGATGTTTTCAGATGAGAAAAGCTGTTCTACATGTGAAATGATCTATAGGTTAATCGAACGTTGGGACGAGGCAAGCAAGCTCTCCGTAAATACGGCATCTTGTATTTACTGTGGGATAATGACTGACAGTGGATCTTTCAGATTCCCCTCAGTTTCTTCTCGAACTCATCATATAGCTGCGGCATTAATCGAGACAGGAATGGATCACTCGGTTATTCACGCCAGAGTTTATGACACAAGTCGTGAGGGTAAGCTTAAGCTTGTGGGTTATGCTTTGAGTGAAAAGCTCCAGGTTTTCCCTGAACACCATGCAGCGATCATTTCATTGTCTTTAGCAGAGCTAGAGAAATTTGGTTATGAAAAAGGCGATACAGAAGGTCTTGTTAATACAGCTCTTAGTATTGAAGGGGTTAATTTTGCCGCCTTCATTCACGAGTCTGCTGACAGAATTAAAATGAGCTTTCGTTCGATAGGGGATTTCAGCGCCAGGGACTTCTCGGACAAGTATTTCGGCGGCGGCGGCCACCACAATGCTGCTGGCGCAGCTTCATCAGATTCTTTAGACCAGGTTGTTTCAAAGGTGATCAATCTTCTTCCTGAATATTCTGACGACCTTGATTATCCAGCTCCCTGATTGAGCCAAGCAGGAATTGCTTCATCTAACATCTTATAGACACTTTCAAAGCCACTGTCCCCTCCATAATAAGGGTCGGGAACTTCTCCTTCGTGAGGTAAGACTAAGTTTATCTTAGATTTTTGTGCGTCGTTATCTGCCAGTGAACATAGGTCTTCGTAATTGCTTTTATCCATCGCTAGTATTAGGTCGTAGTACTCGAAATCTTCGTGCTTTACTATCCTCGATCTTTGAGAAGAAATATCATGGTTGTTTCTGGTCATAATTTCTATAGACCTAGGGTCTGGAGGGCTGCCTGCATGGTTGCTGATTGTCCCAGCTGAGTCTATTTCAACCTGAAGTCCAAGACTTTCAGCATGATGAATCAGTAAGCCATGTGCAATAGGTGATCGGCAGATGTTTCCTAGACAGACAGAGAGGATTCTTTGAGGTCGATTTTCCATTGAATCATTTTATAGGTTGATATTCCCCAAGATAGGTGTTGCTTCAACTTCTTACCACTGTCCTTCTGGATTTTATCACCGGTCATCTTATTTCCTCAAAAAAAAACGGGACTAAATGAATAGTCCCGTTTCAGTATCGGTGTTGTAATAAAGTCTATTAAAGACCTTAGTGAATAGCAAGCTTCTTTTCGAGATCGTCAAGATACTTCCTGAAATGCTTGTCAGTTTCACTTAGATTGTTTACCGTTCTGCATGCGTGAAGTACTGTCGCGTGATCTTTACCTCCGCAGTGTAGTCCGATATTAGCAAGAGATGACTTGGTCATTTTCTTAGAGAAGTACATCGCGATTTGACGTGCTTGTACAATTTCTCTCTTTCTTGTCTTAGACTTAAGAAGTTCGATAGGCAGGTCGAAGTAATCGCAAACTACTTTCTGAATGTAGTCTATGCTTACTTCTCGTGCTGTGTTCTTAACGAACTTGTCAATCATTTGACGAGCAAGGTCTAAAGTAATCGCTTTTTTGTTGAGGCTGCTCTGAGCAATGAGTGAGATTAAAGCTCCTTCTAATTCTCTGACGTTGGTTGTAATGCTGTACGCAAGGTATTCAACAACTTCGCGTGGCATATCTATCCCGTCCCCATACATCTTCTTCTCGAGAATAGCCATTCTAGTTTCAAGAGAAGGTGTCTGTAAGTCAGCACTTAATCCCCACTTGAATCTGCTTAAGAGTCTCTGCTCCATTCCTTGCATTTCAACAGGTGGTTTGTCAGCTGTAAGTACGAGCTGTTTTCCAGTTTGATGAAGGTGGTTGAAGATATGGAAGAAGACATCTTGAGTCTTTTCTTTTCCACTGAAGAATTGTACGTCGTCAATAATCAGCACGTCTATCATTTGATAGAAGTGGCTGAAGTCATTCACGGTGTTGTTTCTGACAGAGTCAATAAACTGATGAGTGAATCTTTCAGACGTAACATACAGGACCGTCTTGTCCGGTGTCTGATTTTTAATCTCAATTCCTATAGCGTGAGCTAGGTGTGTTTTACCAAGTCCTACTCCTCCATATATTAGTAGTGGATTAAAAGCAGTACCTCCTGGTTTATTTGCGACTGCAAATCCAGCTGATCTGGCAAGTCTGTTGCACTCTCCTTCGACGAAACTATCGAATGCGTAATTGGGATTTAAGTTAGAATCGATTTTAAGTTTCCTAAGACCGGGAATCACAAATGGATTCTTTATCGGAGCTGGTTGGCCCACGATAGGCATGTTAACTTCTGGATTGCGTGTTGCTGCACGATGAGAAGTGGGAACCTTAACTGTATATGGACTTGCTTGATTTCCTTCAAGATTGTGCTCCATAATAATACTGTACTCTAACCTAGCATCCGTACCCAATTCTTTCCGAATGGTCTTTCTTAGTAAAGAGACGTAGTGCTCTTCAAGCCACTCGTAAAAGAATTGGGACGGTACCTGTATCGTTAATACGCTGTTGTCTAGTTTTACCGGTTTAATTGGAGAGAACCACGTCTTGTATGCTTGAGTGCTGATATTGTCGCTGATGACAGCAAGGCAGTTGGCCCAGACATTGTTGTGGTTTTGTTCCATAAATTCGTAATATTTAATGTGGTGATTTCAGAGGGCAATATTCGACAAAACAATTGTAAAAAAAAACATAGGGGCTATTGTTTTTTCATAATTTTTGTTTTTTAAATAGATATATTGCGTCGTGTTTAAACTTAGATTTTAAGTGCGTGTTGATCTGTGAAATTGTAATGGTTTAACTCAAGGGTAATCAATATTTGATTAACAGTATTTTAACATTTGTTGAGGTACTCATCTTTTTTCAACCGACGAGATATTCTGAATAAATCTTCTTACAATATTTCTTAATATTTCGATGTTTATGGAAAATACAAATCAGCAGAAAAATAACGATTTATTAAAATATTTTTACTTTTATGAACGATTCCCTAAATTCAGCATGGATAAATATTGGAACTAAGAAAGTTTTTTCTGTTAAACATAGAGTGAGATATTCCGATACGGATAGAATGAACATGGTTTATCATGGATCTTATGTTCCGATGTTAGAGGCGGCGAGGGTGGATACCTTACGAGAAATTGGTTGGGTTTATTCTGAAATGGAAAACAAAGGAATTTTACTTCCAGTTATTGACCTTCACCTTACATACAAGAAGCCTGCTCGTTATGATCAAATCTTAAGTATTGAATCTCACGTGCTAAAGCCACCGACATCCCGGCTCATTTTTGTTTTTAAAATTAAACATCAGCAAGATCTATTGGTAGAAGCTCAAGTGACCTTAGCGTTTGTCGATGCGTCTACTGGTCTGCCTCATCGTGCTCCTTATGGTCTTTGTGAAGACCTTGAAAAAAACGGACTAATTCACTCTTAGCATGTGATTCCAACTTTAAAGGAAGCTCTGGAGCGCCTGCATCTGCCCACGAAGTGTACCATATAGAACTGATAGCCTGCGCTGCAGAAAAAAACCTTCTCTCTACCATTCCTTCCATCTCGTTGCTATAGGCTTCGCAGAATGCTGGAGTAGGAACAAGGGTGAGTGTTCTGCCGCGGGTTCTGTACCCATAGTCTTCAGGTGCATCTTTCATCTCTCTCACCATAATTTCTTTCGAAAGCACCTCGTTTACATCTTGGTGGCTTTCTTGTATAATAGTCCAAACCCATTTACGCACGTCTTTAATATAGCTCGCCTCGATCTTCCTTGGAGTCCAAGAGCTTCGTGAGGTTTCGTAGACATGAGTTTCCCAGAGTGCGTGAATGCCTGTTTGGCCAGAAAACTGACCATTATAATTAGAAGATGTGTGGAGTGGCACGTGAGCGTCGGCGATGTAATGCCCCAGATCTGCACAAAGCCGTATCACTCGTCCCGTGTTTATTGTGTCTTTAGAGAATTCGTTCACCAAATTCTTGTACACGAGTTCAATATTCCATGGAAGGACTCCTCTCTCTTTAAGTGTGTCCTCAGCGAAATTCTCGCAGGCTTCGAACCAGCTACAAGGATTGATTCCCTCAGTGAAATGATCGAGGTCTATATAATGACGTGCAGCTTCATCTTCGACACCATGCTTCCTTTTATCTGCGTCTGTTGCCCTCCTGATTAGTTCAGATTGGTGAGATTTGAAAAAGCTGAAAATAGGAGGGGGTAGAGCAGTGATGGCAACTGCATGTAGTTCTTTGTGTGGAGCAAAGCCCCAATTCACTAGTATTATGGTAGTCGCTAGAGAAGCAAGACAAAGAGTAAACCTGTCACGATTATAATTCCACCATATTTTCTCCATCAGATTTATCGCCATTTTCTTCTTTGACTGCTTTGTCAAAGTTTTCCTGCGAAATCAAAACTCCATCTTTTAAGATGGGGATTGAAGATAAATTGTTTGGCGTAAGGCAGTACTTCACATCTGCATTTAAATTCAGTTTTCGCAGCCTTATTCTGTGAGAGCTAGATTTTAAAAATGCGAATTGATTATCTCTGGCAGATTTAGAGAGGAACATTGCAGCAATTGAGCTGTCCTCGTTAGTACGGAATTTCTTGCTTAATAAAACGCCGTCTATAATTGCGCCGGCACAGACAGTATCCTCTAGATTAAATTTGTCTTTCCATCCCGAGGCTAGTAACAGAGTATTCTCCCCCCTTTCAACGATCCATGCAACGAGGGCGTCAAGATTGTTCAAAGACCCGATGACTACCGTTTCTTTATGTTCTGCGATTTTTATGGCTTTCGTTCCATTCGTAGTTGTTAAAACTACGGTTTTGCCCTTTAAATTTTCGTCCATATAAGAATATGGAGAATTGCCTAATGAAAACCCCTCAACAACCTTACCCTCTCTTTCAGCAGCAGCTATATACCCTTTGTCTAAATAGGCTCTTGCATCTTCAACTGTTGAAACAGGAATGATACCTGCAACGCCATTTTCAATCGCTGTACAAATTGCAGAGGTTGCTCTAAGAACATCTATCACAACAACTACTTCAAAACCCGCTTCGTATAGGTGGAAATCTCGTGGTGAAAAGCAGGCCTCAATTTGAGGGAAATCTTGGAGGTTCATATAATTTTTGTTAGCCTTGATTTAAGAACGGGAACATAACCACTTCAGCCTCAATATCTTTATTTCTGATTCTCACCGACAGTTTATTTCCTTTCTTAGAAAATTCTGAGTTAATGTATGCCATTCCTATGCCGTATCCTAATGTTGGACTCATTGTTCCACTTGTGACTTCTCCAACGACTTCTCCAGATTGAGTTACAACTTGGTATCCCTGTCGGGGAATTCCTCTACCGATCATTTTAAGTCCTTTCAATCTCCGAGAGGGTCCTTCAGCCTTAATTTTCTCTAAAAGATTTTTGTCTGTGAAATCTTTTGAGAACTTGGTTATCCAGCTTAGGCCAGCTTCAATTGAGTTGGTTGTTTCGTCTATGTCGTTGCCGTACAGGCAGAACCCCATCTCCATTCTCAGTGTGTCTCTCGCACCTAATCCGCATGGTGTAACGCCGTTTTCTAACAATTTAGACCAAACCCTACCCGCATGTTCACCCGGAATATAAAGTTCATATCCGCCTGCCCCAGTATACCCAGTTGCGGACACGATACACTCAACGCCCAATATGTTAGCGTTAATAAAGGTGTAGTAGGCAAGTTCTCCTGGGTTTACAGTCATGAGAGGGGAGAGGACGTCAGCGGCGTTGGGTCCTTGCAAAGCAATGAGCGCCAGATCATCAGATTTGTTCTCAAAAGTAACGTTGTACCCGCCATCCTTGATTTTATGCGAAATAAAAGCCCAGTCCTTGTCCATATTACTTGCATTCACAACCAACATGTAATTCCCCTCACTCATTCTGTAAATTAAAAGATCATCCACGATGCCTCCTTTTCCATTAGGGATGCAGCTGTATTGGATTTTACCGTCACTTAAATTCGAGACGTCATTTGTCGTGATGTTCTGCAAAAGCGCTAAAGCATCTTCACCTTTGAGAGTAAATTCTCCCATGTGACTTACGTCGAACATTCCCACTTTCTCTCTCACAGCGGCGTGCTCAACTTTGAGGCCGTCATAAGAAACGGGCATCTCAAATCCAGAGTAATCAACCATTTTAGCTCCCAATTCGAGATGCTTCTCGTGTAAGGCAGTCTTTATAAGGTTATGCTTTTCCATCATTCATTTTTCAGTGTGCGAAGATAGGTTTCTAAGCACCAATTCATCACTTCGTTAGGCTCGTGAAACATAGCGTCTAAGACTGACCGGCCTTCTATGAATCCATTTCTGTCCTCAAAGATTTGGGCATACCTTTTATAAGACCAAACCTTGTTTGACAATGCTCCCTTTTTTCTGAAATCACCTTCAGACATCTCTACAGATTCTGTGTATTTTGATTGTTCAACCATTCCTCCCTCTCGCTTTAGTTCTGTCATCTGCTCCACCCATTTTAAACTAGCGAGGTTAAATTCGAGAAGTGACTTCCCTGGTCTCCCAAACTCCTCAAAGAACGCCATCAATTCTCGCTCGAAATGTTCAAAAAAAGGAGCTGAGCTATAGGCTGTTGTGATGTGCCTCATGATCACCTTTGGAATCATTGCTTCTGTAAATACGACATCACTCATGGAGCGGCTATCTGCATTCCGCCTGTGAACGGGAAGTGTAATGAACTTCGCTCCATGCGCATCTGCAATAAAGATGCGATTTCTATCTGTCTGCTTTACGTAGTTCTCATGCGTGTCTATAAGAACCTCACCCTCAGATAATGCGATCTTATACCAAGCTAGATTAGGAAACGGACAGGCTGGTAATATTCTTCTGAAAGGAAGTCCCTCCATTTAGACCCCTTGTACAGTCTTGAACATTCTGTTCCACCTGATTTTAGACTCACCGTGTTGGGCTTTATTCTGCTTGCTAAACCATGTGAACGAAGCACAACCGATAATGTGATCTTCAGGGACAAACCCCCACATTCTAGAATCCGCAGAATTATGTCTGTTGTCTCCCATCATCCAGTAGTAGTTCTGCTCAAAAGTGTATGTGCTTGCAAGTTCACCATCTATGAAGACTGTTCCATCAGAGTTTTCTTTCATATTGTGACCTTCAAAAGCAGTTATAACCCTTCTATACATCGCAATATTACGTGCATTAAGATTAATATTTCTGCCTTTTTTTGGAATATAGACAGGCCCTATATCATCTGGGGTCCATTCCTTAAATTCAGCGTCATTGGTGTTTGGGAACATCACCAATTTGCCCTTTCTATGCAAGGTGCTCATAATCTCGATGCTCAAGGCGAGGCCAGATTCCTGAAGTTTTTTCACCTCACTGTTTGTGAGATTAAGTAGCGTTCCAAAGCCACTGTTTGTTCTCTGTTTTGAATTGACGTCTACATTTGTCAAATCTAGAAGTTTCATGCTGTTGGCAAACTTCATTGGACTTGAAAAGAGAACTCTGTATTCATATTGTAGATGAACAGGGTTGTCTATAGCCTCACCATTGATGTAGACTTGCCTGTCGATAATGCTAAGTGAGTCCCCAGGAAGTCCTATGCATCTCTTTACGTAGTTTTCCTTTTTATCTATAGGTCTAGCAGCAAGTCCAGGGTACTTCATGGCGCGCTTTCTAACCTTACTTAGGTAGAATTCAGGGTTTTTAGAAAAGCTTTCAATATTTCCACCAGCTTCTCCAATTCCATAACTTCTTAATAGCCCATAGTAGTCATGCCCCACCTTATCTGGGTCTACAAAAACAGAATCACCAGGAGGGAAGCTAAATACAACGGCATCGTACCTCTCAACCTCTCGAAGTCCGGGCAACCTCATATAAGGTAGAGAGAACCAGGAGGTGAAGCTTGGTGTTAGCGATCCCGGCAGTGCGTTATGCACGAAGGGTAGTGTGAATGGTGTTTGAGGTACTTTGGGGCCGTAACTTAACTTATTTACAAAAAGGTAATCTCCCACAAGCATACTTCCTTCCATTGATCCAGTAGGAATTGTAAAAGGCTCGAAAGAATAGATTCTAAAAGCACTCGCCACTACGGTTGCCCACAAGAGAGCTTCTCCCCATTCTCTGACAACCCCTTTCTTAATCTTGGTCCAGCTCCTTGGTCCCACGTACTTGTCTGTACCCTTTGAAAGTTGCGCTAATCCGAGCCAAGGTAATGCACCCATAAGCCACTGTGCTTTTGTTGATCGGCGCCCGAAAGCTATTCCGAGTTCTACATGCATAATGGTAAGCATCAGCAAGTTGATTCCTGGCACGAAGAACAAGACGATTAGCCAATACCACGGGCGTTCTATTATTTTTAAGATGGCTAAGGCATTCAAAACTGGAACATATCCATGCCAAACAGGTGCTACCCCAGACCTTTTAATTAAAGCGGGTATAAATATTAAATGCTCTAGGCAAATTAGGCCTAGTAAAATCCAAGGAATTAAACTCATATTGGTTATCGAATTTCAGTAATCATATCATTCATAGTAAACACCCCTCCGTCTTTTTCAAGGAGCCAATTTAACGCTTGAAAAGCCCCTAACGCGAATCCTTGTCTAGAAATTGCTTGATGTCGTAAAATCAATTCGTCCACTTCAGAAACCCAGCACAATTCATGAACCCCGACAACATCGTCTTTACGAGAAGCAGATATTTTAATTTCCTTTTCCACCCCCTCAGCTTTCACCACTTCAGAGAGTGTTAAAGCTGTCCCACTTGGCGAATCGAGCTTCTGCGTGTGATGTTCTTCTTTAATAGAAGCATTGTATTGAGAAAACTGTGTCATAACACGCGTCATGTACTTCGAGATGTTATTCATAAGATGAATTCCGATGCTGAAGTTGGTTGCGTAAAACACAAGCCCACCAGAACTTTCTAACTCAGACAATCTGCTATGCCAACCCGTAGTCCCAATCACAACAGGCAATCCCGCCTGAATACATCTCAGAGCATTGTCAACCGCGCTTTCAGGACTGGTGCTTTCAAAGACGATGTCAGCACCCCAATTGTTGGGGTCCCATGCGTCACCTTTTTTCACTTTCGCCACGATACTCCATCCGCTGTCAAGAGCAACTTTTGCAACTGCTTGCCCCATCTTCCCATATCCGATTATTGCTAACTTCATTTGCTAATTTTTAAAGTAAGCCCTACTTGCCAAACCTCCTTTGATCTTCCCCAATTTGGAGGAATCACTCTCAGACTTAAATCCTCACTAGAGTCAAAGAATTTCATATGTGCATCAACATTGGCATCTATAACAGAGAGTAAATACACTCCGAAAAAGGACAAGTAAGACAAATCTCTATTGCGCCGATAAAAGTAAGCACCATCTTTTAAGTCCGTGACGGTATAAAGATCCCCATTGTTATCTGTCAAATTGCTAAATGTTAACGGGTTATCATCCGTTTCGTATCCCCAGTTTTCGAGAAACAAATTCATCTCAGCTGAGTTATCCATCACATAATATACGCTTGCACCCAAACCGCCGAGAACTATTGGAGCTTTCCAGTATTTTTTATTAATGATTTGTCCTGAGCTGGGTATAATCATTGCCCAAGTAGTTGTATTCTTCACTCTCAACTCGTTCTCAGAAAGAATTTTCTCTTGAGCCGAGGCGGAAAAGCCACTCGCCAAAATAAAAAAGATAAGTGATAAAATGGCGCGCATTTGAACAAGCCTATCGCTTGAGTTTGTCTAAAAGTTTTTCAAGATCTTCAATATTGTTATAGTGAAGTTCGATTCTGCCAGAAGTGTCAGAATTATTCCCTGTGATAGGTTTCAGTTTAATCTTAGCACCAAATCTCAATCTTAGGCCATCTAAAGCTTGCACTTCGTCTTCACATAAAGCTCTAAACCTGTGTGCTGATTTTTTCTGTAGTCTGCTTTTCCCTCCATCTTTTTTACAAAGGGATTCGGTTTCTCTCACGCTTAATTTTTGAGAAATTGCGAGGTTCATAATCGCTATTTGCCTTTCTGGGTCAGAGGATATGGATAACAGTGCTTTTGCATGACCTTTAGAGAGAGTGCGCTTTGCCAGCTCAACTTTAATCTCTTCAGGAAGGTCTAGCAGTCGAAGAGAGTTTGTGATCGAGGATCGGGATTGCCCCACGATTTTAGAAATCTGCTCATGTGTTAATTCGCACTCTTCAATTAACCTCTTGTATGAGGTCGAGATCTCTATGGGATGAAGGTCTTGACGCTGAACGTTTTCAACAAGAGCCATTTCAAGAAGTTGCTTGTCATCAGCCTCACGTATGTAGGAAGGGATTTCTACTAGTCCTGCAGATTGTGCAGCTCTAAATCTACGCTCACCAGAAATTATTTGGTATTTTAAAGCGCTAATTTTCCTTAAAGTAATTGGCTGTATTATACCCAGCTCACGTATACTGTCTTCTAGATTTTTGAGTGCTTTTTCTTCAAAGATCTTTCTCGGTTGAGTTTTGTTTCTTTGAATGTTGCCAATAGGAATCATGGCTATATTCCCAGCCATTTGACCTATGTACTTAGGTTTGATATACGTGTCAGTTGTAGAAGGATGGTCTTTTATGTCAATCTCCCGAGTCATTTCAGCGAGCTTAGATTTCATGCCAAGGCTGAAATCACGATAATCTCTGATATCATTAATCCCCCTTCCTAAGCCACCTTTAGATTTAACCTTGCTCGACATTTTTGTATGCGGACTTTTACTTTAACAAATCACTTAGAAATTTTTCCTCATCAGGAATCTTTGTCATCTCGTTTCGTTGAAGAATTTCTCTTGCAAGATTGAGGTAGTTTACAGACCCTTTGCAGGTAGCGTCATGAAGGATGATAGACTCTCCGAATGAAGGCGCTTCGCCGAGACGAGTGTTTCTATGTATGACAGTGTTGAGCACTAAGTCTTGGAAGTGAATACGGACCTCCTCAACAACTTGGTTCGCAAGTCGAAGTCGCGTATCGTACATGGTGAGAAGGATTCCTTCTACTTCTAGTCGTGGGTTCAATTGTGTTTGGACTATTTTAATGGTATTCAAAAGCTTACCTAAGCCCTCAAGTGCGAAGTACTCACATTGCACAGGAATTAAAACAGAATCAGCGGCAGTAAGACCATTTAAAGTAACAAGCCCCAGTGACGGTGAGCAGTCGATGATGATGAAGTCGTACTGGTCTCTTACCTGTTCAAGCATTTGACTCATCTTGCGCTCGCGTTGAGCAACATCGACTAATTCGATTTCTGCGCCAATCAAATCTAAATTAGAAGGGAGGATGTCTAGGTTGGGAGAGGTGGTGGAAACGATGCAGTCATTTATATCCACCTTGCCCATTAATGCTTCGTAAGTTCCATTTTTAACGGAATAAGGGTCAACTCCTACTCCACTAGATCCGTTAGCCTGAGGGTCAGAATCAATGAGCAGTGTTTTGTATTCTAAAACACCTAAACAAGCGCCTAAATTAATGGCAGTTGTGGTTTTTCCAACTCCTCCTTTTTGGTTTGCAATTGCAATAATCTTTCCCATTCGAATAATTTTTGACCATTTATATAGTCCTTCGCTAAGTTAGAAGTCTATTGGCTTTGTTCTAGAGAAAGTTTTACACATTAAACCCCATACCTTCTATGGCTTTAGGCATGTTTGTGTTCGTGATGTGTGGAAAAAGTAAAGGTCGAACTGTAGGTTAGTTCGCGCTTAGGTTGGGGTTGTTTCGCCCTTCCTTTCTATAAGTCGTCGAAATTAACGTCATCCTCAGAGCTGATTTCTTTGTCTGCAGGAGCTTCGTCCTCAGAGCTTGCTTCTTTATCAGCATGAACGTCAACCTCAGAGCTTGCGTCATCCTTATCTACTTCAGCAGGAGGGTTCGCTTCATCATGTGCTTTACGCTCTGCAATAGGGTCACGGTACTCGCCAGAAGTCATTAGCTCTTTAATCTTGTCAGTAGCATCGATAAATCCATCTTCGAATTTTTCGAAATCTTCTCTATAAAGGAATAGTTTGTGCTTTGAATAGTTAACGTTTCCACTGTTGTCAAAGTTCCTCTTACTTTCTGTTATTGTCATATAAAGGTCTTTGCCTCGAGTCTCCTTTACATCGAAAAAGTAGGTTCGTTTTCCTGCACGAACTCTTACTGAGTATAACTCCTCTCTGTCTCTATTGTCGTTTCCGTAATCTGACATCTTACTCGTTCTATTTTATTTAAATGATTTTATCAGAATGATGCCACAAGTTAGGGGAAAACTCACTTTGTTAGATATACAGAACCCCTTTTAGTTCTGGGATATCCAATTTGGTCTACCCAAACAGCCTCCCAAATGTACAATCCATTGGGGCAGAAATGCTGACCATCATCACCTTTTTCACCAAGCCAAGGGGTCTGATAATCAATAGTTTCCCAAACCAATTCACCCCATCTATTTACGACCCTCAATCTGTAAGCGCTTGCCCCTAAAACTACTGGAAGCCAAACGTCATTTAATCCATCTCCATCAGGAGTGAAAGCCGTAGGGGCATAAAACACAGATCCGCTCACGCTAACTTGTCCAGCCGCTGTATTTGTACACCCAGCTTCATTTATAACGGTTAAGGTAATGTCGTAAATGCCCCCATCTAAATAGATATACTCGCCCTCGCATCCCTGAAGACTTCCTCCATCTCCGAAATTGTAAAAACAATCTACATCTTGGTCGCCTAAGTATTCTATCTGCACTATAGGGTCTAAGATATCAACCACATTAGGCGTGACGTCAAAGGCTGCAAAAGGAATAGGATAGGTTGTAACTAGATCTACCTCAAGTTTGTTGAGGAACCTTACACAGTATCCACCGGTAGTCATTTCAAGCTCAACAGGAAAATTCCCCGAGCCAGTGTATATATGGACTGCATTCACTGCAGTAGTTGTGCTTCCATCACCGAAATGCCACAAATATGTCGTTGCAGTATTTGTTGAGCTAAGGTTAGTGAAGGTGACTTGATGAGGTGGGCAGCCAAGAAGTGGCCCTGCGGAAAAGTCAATTGTGGGGTCAGCAATAGCTTCGACCTGTTCGGAGTAGTTTTGCTGACAGCCCTCAAGCCCAGGGACTTCAGCTGTCAGAGTGACGGTGTAAATTCCTGGCTCATCGTAAATCAGGTTGAGCACTGTGTTGTTGTTAATCGTAGCGGTGGCGATCTCTCCCCCAAAATCCCAAGTGTAAACAGTATTGTTGTCCACTGAAGCGGTGCCAGTCATAGAAAAATTATGAGAGGAAAAGCAATCAGGGTCAGGAACGTTAAAAATCGGTTCTAGAAGATATTGTATTTCAACATTTGCCGTTGTAAAATCCGGACATGTAAACGGCGCATACGCCGTGAGTGTTACCGTATACAGTCCTGAGTCTGCATATGTGAACTCAGGCTCCGGTTCTGTGGAGAAGTCGCCGCCGAAAGGTGAGCCGAAGTCCCACAGATAGGTTTCTGCGTTCGTAGAGTTGTTTTCGAAGGTGAAAGTGAGACCTTGACAGAAGCCTGTTTGGTCCTCCATAGATGCGGAAGGCTGATCGGGAGCAATCCAGGTAAACTCATTGTTCGCAGTACATCCATGGTTGTTAACAGTTAGCGTTATATTCCAGTTGTCATTGTTGCTAAAGTCCACACCGGATGGAGCTGGGATGTTCGCGGAAACAGGCACTCCAGTGGGACCGAAATCCCAAAAGTATGTGGCTTCATTGTTCATGGTGCCTGTCACTATGAAGTCAAAAGTTTCTGTGCCGAGGATGCAATTAAAATCAGCCATCTCGATGATAGGGTCAAGAGGCATATACACATCAAATATCTGCGTAGATGTGTCAGCACAAGGCCAGGTTGGATTGGCAATTAGCGTGACTATATAATTCCCCACACTTGGAAAAGTAAACGATGGTTCAAATTCAGTGCTAACGTCTGAATTCGTTCCTTCAACTCCGAAGTCCCAAATAAAATCATCTGCATTGAAGGAGTTGTTTTCAAATTGAAGCGTTTCTCCTATGCAAAGTTGCTCCGGTTGCTGAGGAGTTACAGCTGCTACGATATTTGCATCACAGAGTGTTACATTAAACTGGAAATCTCTCAATACGCGTCCAAGTGATACTCCATCTCGGAATTCCTCTACGCAAATCCCCATGGCGTACTGACCAGGAATAGTTGGTGTTCCAGTTATAAAACCAGTCACAGGGTCAATTGCAAATGCCGGATCCGAAGCAATGGGGTAGGCTGAAGAATAGCCCCCAGCATAAGGTATGTTTGAATACGGTGGATTGTCAGGTGGATTGGGAGCGGGGCTATCAGGTCCTGCGCCTCCGCCATTTGCTCCACCTCCGTCATAAGGAGCGCAAAAAGAGTAAACAAGTTCATCACCATCAGGGTCAATAGCTGCGTGGTCAAAAAAGAAACCGAAATTTGCACAAAGAGCAACAGGTGGAAATTCTTGGAATACAGGAGAGCTATTCGGTCCATTGACCTCATCGTTAGGCGGAATGTGAATCATAGCCGTCATCCCTGGATTGTCAGTGCCTCCAGCATTAGCAAGATTGCTGATCGATGGATTTCTGCAACACCTCTGCCAAGCGATATTGAAACCTCCATTTGGGCCGAGCATTAAAGTTTTCGTGTATGTAGCCTCCTCTACGCACAGTCCTGGAGGAGGTGAGCCACATGGATTCGTCATGATGACGGGCACGTTTTGGATTGTACTGGCGTTTAAAAAAACGTCATGAACTTGTTGAAGTTGATTCGTTGAACTATAAAATACTCCTAGATAAATGATGTCATCGAAGTCAGTTTGTTGCGTATTTGCCGGCCCGCATTCCCTGTAAACTTTCAGGGTTATAAGGTAGTTACCACCTCCCAGATCCTCGTAGTACATCTCACTACCTATTAGGTGTGTAGCACCAGCCTCAAAAGAAAGGGCTATGAAAAACAGCCCTGTTATTATCTTAAATATCAATCTCACGCTATAAAGGTAAGCGTTTCACTATCTTCACGCCGTGCAAAAAGAGGAAGAAAAGGCAGTTCCCGTCCCGTTTGTGGACCTGGAACTCCACCCAAATATAGAAGATGGACTCGCAGCGATGGGATTTGAGAACGCAACGCCTATTCAGGCTCAGGCGATTCCTCACATTCTTCGTAACAAGGATATGCTTGGTATAGCCCAAACAGGAACAGGTAAAACCGCTGCATTCCTACTCCCAACAATGGACATCATTCTTGATTCACCAGACAATGGGAAAGTAAAGGCCTTAGTAGTCGTGCCAACTCGCGAGCTCGCAATGCAAATTGACCAGGCAGCCGAGGGTTTTGGTTACTACACAGGTGTAACCAGTCTTGCTATTTATGGTGGAGGCTCTGGAAAAGAATTCTCTCGTGAGAAACAAGCCCTGAAGGAGGGGTCTGATATTGTTGTCGTGACCCCAGGTAGGATGCTTTCACATCTCAATCTTGGATACGTAGATCTCTCTGAGCTCGAAGTCCTCATCCTTGACGAAGCAGACCGCATGCTTGACATGGGGTTCCATCAAGACATTATGCGAATTGCTTCTCATTGTCGCAAAGGTTGCCAAACCTTGTTGTTCAGTGCCACCATGCCTGACAGAATGCGCTCTTTAGCTCATGAGCTCTTGAATGACCCGGTAACTGTCCAGCTTGCTCTTTCGAAGCCATCAGCAAATGTCAAGCAAAGCGCCTTCGTCGTTTTCGAACACCAAAAAGATGATGTTCTTGTCGATTTACTCAAGGGCCTCAATGTTAAATCGGGCATCATTTTCACCTCTCGCAAACGCACAGTCAACCAGGTTGTTCGTGCCCTTCGTCAGGCCGGTCTCAAATGCGATAAGATCTCGTCAGATCTCAAACAAGAAGACAGAGAGAAAGTTATGCTTGGCTTCCGTCAAAAGATAATTCCTTTACTTGTTGCTACAGATGTCGTCTCACGTGGAATCGATATAGACAGCATCGAAGTCGTAATTAACTACGACGTGCCGCCTAACGAAGAAGATTACGTACACCGTATAGGTCGTACTGCTCGTGCAGAACGCAAGGGTGAAGCATTCACTCTCATTACTCCTGATGATATGCGCCGATTTGGGAATATAGAAAAACTAATCGAGCGCAAAGTTGAGAAGCTCAAACTCCCTTCTCGAGTAGGTCCAGGTCCAGAGTACGACCCTAATTTCCGTGGCCGAAGTGGTGGAGGTGGAGGCCGAAGCGGAGGAGGTGGACGTAATGGTGGAAAAGGACGTCGATAAACTAACTTTCGTTATTTCTGATCTGTAGGAGTTTGTTTTTCTTTACCACTTTCTTTTCTCTTAGCAAGCAATAGTTTGCGAAAATCCTTTTTGATTTGAGTGATTGAAATTGCTCGCTTTGCATCAAGTATATCAAAGCAGTCGAGAATAAATGCACTGTTCAGATCTATTTCTTTTTTCTTCAATTCAGCCCTTTGTGTCACTCCGTGAGCGTAATCTTTGTCTGAAATGGCATCAGCATTTTTTTTCGTACGAAGATGCGTATATTCCTTTTTAAGGGCTGCAATAGACTCCTCAAGTTCACCGGCACGGGCGAAAAAAGAAATGCTTTCATCTGGCGTCAGTTCTAATTTTTCAGTAAAGAAAGCAATTCTAAGGGTTTCAATTCTTTCTCTTCTCTGAGACCTTTCGTCGTTAGAGGCATCCTTTTGACTAAATGCAGGTGCAATTGCAAGGGCAATGAGTAGGGTGGTGAAAAGTAGTTTTTTCATAGTTGATAATTTTTTTATATGTGGTTATTGATTATAGTAATTCAGATTCTTCTTCTGTGAGTTCTTCTTGCCAAAGCTCTAGCGTTTCATACTCTTCCTTATTTAAGTCGTTAAAATCAGTTGCCTCTAGAAGGCATGAGAAGCTGATGCATTTGTCAATTGACTTATTTGTCCAAACAGCTACTAAGAAACCTATCGCAGTTAAGGATGCGGCCAATGCTAAAGAACGAGACAGTTTTATTGACAATTCGCGTTTCTTAGAAACTGAGTGGCTCTCAGACGTTG